>Ga0209168_10000733_pt1 | contig 29287 bp, 19 predicted proteins | sample Coa_R1_FD_187156 | JGI IMG/M metagenome (GOLD analysis project Ga0209168, IMG submission 187156) | Surface soil microbial communities from Centralia Pennsylvania, which are recovering from an underground coalmine fire - Coalmine... | ecosystem: Environmental > Terrestrial > Soil > Unclassified ...
GAGGGATCCCTTTGCAGTCTCGTTCGTCACGCTAAACTCGTGGAGTTTGGTGTTGAGTACGTTCGAAGGGTTTGCACGTGCTGAAGGAGAGTAAAGGTCCACCACGCCTTGGGAGAAATCGATGCGGCATTCCGGAAGCTGCGCCACCAAGGATGCCAGTGTCTTTCGGACTGAGACGTTTGAGAGCCGCAAGTGCAAGGGCTGAGTAGCTGCGCCTTGATCGATATACTTGATCCTGTCGGCAGTCGATAGGTCCACACCAGGCGCAAGAAGCTATCAAGGAAGGTCTGCCCTTGGGTATCAAAAACGCTGATTCGCTTTGCCAGCTTAGTGTCTATAGCGTCTCTCTCTGGCGACTGGGGTCTGGCTCTGGGCATGAGCGTATGACCCTAGGGCTAATGCGCTAATAAGAACGCCTGTCGCCACGCTCAGCCCTTTTTCGCGGATAGGGCTCCTTTTCAGTTTAAATCATCGCCAAGACGGCTTTCCTTCAACTGCCCCCCCGCCGCGCACTCTGAATACTGTTTTCACTACAGAGGCAAACAAAAGCCATGGAGGGCGCAAAGCTCTTTATCCATGATCCTTGAGCCTTTTGTGTCCTCTGTGGTGAATTCTTTCCGCGTTTAAAATCGTTTGGTGGCCAGCACAATTACCTTAAGGAAAAGCGCAATAACGAGACGCCTTGCCGGGGAAGCATAAAACTGAGCCTGATTCTGCCATTCTTGGATTTTAACCAGCGAGGGGATGTCAGCAAGTGCAACTGCCCAGCAGCCTTTAGCGCGGCATATTGCTGAGGGGATGGATCCTGCGGCGAGTCCATCGCTTGCCAGGCCGTAAAGGAATTGCTGGTTTTTCGATCGACGCGGAAATGCTCGAGCAAAACTCGATCAGCCCTCTGCGGAAGTCCATCGATGGTCAGGCGGACTTGTGCAGGTGAGCCTGCCAACTCGTCATCATCGTAGTTCCATATCAGCACGCACACTTCGTTCCCTTGGCGCGTTCCCATCACATTGATGTCCGGCCTGGCGCGCACGCTCGATCGCAACACATCATCCAGATACAGGGCACCGCTGCTTGCGGCGGCAACATGTACATTCCCCATCAGGCCCAGCATGCGGAAAAGGTTCATCAACGGTTTGTCGATGCCGTGGGTGGCAAGCGAGCGAAAGCCGACGAAGTAGGGCTGGCCCGGAAAGGTGAAGGCCCAGGTGACTGCACCCTGCAGGTTGATGTGATAACGTTTGGCAAGCGCCAGGGTGCCGCTGAGAAGCTCGGCTTCGTAGCTGGCATACTGCGAAGTGTTGCGGTAGCCATTCTGCGGATGCGTCCTGGCGGCACAGGCGGCGCAGCCTTCAGGGTCCGATTCGCTAATGACCACCGGCAGGCTGCGGAGTTTCGGAAAGCTGGCAATGATGGCAAATCCACGGTCAATATCCTTGAGATTCTGACCGATATCCATCTGCAGATGGCCATCCACAATACGCGTCCTGCCTTTGGCGTGGAATGAAATAAAGTCAATCGGCGCTCCGGTCTTTCCTGTGGCATCGTTCTTCCCGCTCACGCAATGTTCGAGAAAACCCTGAAGAAATGCAGCGGCTTGCGGGCTCGCCGGTCCGGTGGTGGCTGGTCCGCCGACACGCGCGGAAGGCAGTGCGCGCTTTACGGCGTCTGCGGTGTAGTCATAGAGCTTGCAATATTCCGCGAGCGTCCCATGCCAGTAGCCAATGTTCGGCTCGTTCCACACCTCCCAATCCCATCCTTCCACTTCCTTGTCTCCGTAGCGTTCCACCGAATGCCGTACCCAGCGGTAGATCAACTCAGCCCATTGCGGATAATTCTTTGGTGGGTATGACCAGCCGGTGAAAAGCGGCCCGTTCGGATAATGATGCTGGTAAGGCTCAGGGTGAGTGGAGAGCACTTCCGGCATAAAGCCAATTTCAACATAGGGAATAATGCCTGACTCACGATATGTGTCGAAGATCTTGTCCAGAATGGTCCAGTCGTAAACCGGGTGGCTGGAACCATCCAAGGTCAAAACATTCGTCGATCCCCACTTCAGTGCGGGAGTGCCGTTACCCGTGGTCAGCAAATTGTGTGTGCGGTCGTGAACAGGATAAGGACTAAGTGAGGCAAGTTTCGCAAGGAGCTCTCGCCCTTCAGGGCTATAAGTGTAGTTTGGCTCATCATGGCCGAAATAAGCCCAGACTGGTTTGAATGCTCCTTGAACTTCAGCCACATTCACGCGAATTGTAATGGCCTGCTGGGCGTGAAGCATCCATGGCATCAGCATAAAAATCACAACACGAAGAAGCCTTTTCAACACGAGCAATACCCCTTGGGAAGATGAGGTCATCTTGACAATCAAATCACGATCATAAACTATACGATGCTCAAGCTCCCCTGTTCATAAGCGTTGAGGGCAATAAAAGGAAGACTATCAAATGAGAAACCCTGCTAACCGGCGTGACTTCATGAAACTGATAACGGCCTCGGCGCTGGCGCCCAGCTTTCGAGGTGCCGCGGGATCCACTCAGGTTACAAACCCAGCGGGCGGTGACTTTAATCCCCGAGTTGAAAAATGGGGCGTTCAGGAAATCGTGCTGCCAAGCTCCAAGAGCTACTCTAATCCGTTTCAGGAAGTCCGGCTTGAATGTCGCTTCAGCTCCGGGAGCCACGAAGTGGAAGCCGAAGGTTTTTATGACGGCGATAACCAATGGAAGGTTCGTCTGATGCCTACCGTAGAGGGCGAGTGGTCTTTTAAAACATCCTCGAACGATTCTGATCTGAACGGCAAGGCAGGATCATTTCTGTGCTCGCCACCCCGCCCGGGCAATCACGGTCCGGTTCGAGTTCAAAACCTATATCATTTCGGCTATGCCGACGGAACGCCGCTCTTCGTGTTGGGCACCACGCTTTACAACTGGATTCACCGTGAGGAGGCTTTGCAGCAGCGCACCCTGGAAACACTGAAACAGAGCCCGTTCAACAAGGCCCGGTTTTGCATTTTCCCCAAATGGTATCCCTACAATCGGGTTGAGCCGCCTCTCTATCCTTATGTCAAAACCGGCGATAATCAGTTTGACTTTGAGCGGTTCAATCCTGCTTATTTTCGCCACATCGAACAACGCCTTAGAGATTTGGAAGCGCTCGGGATTCAGGCCGATCTTATCCTGTTTCATCCTTATGACAAGTGGGGATTTTCCAAAATGAGTCCGGCGCAGGATGACGCATATCTTCATTATCTCGTCGCGCGTTTGGCGCCTTTTCGCAATGTGTGGTGGACGATGGCGAACGAATTTGACTTTATCAAGCCTGCCAAAGACTGGGACCATATTTTTCAAACTGTCGAAAAGGCAGACCCCTATGGACACCTCCGCGGCATCCACAATGGGCGCTTCTGGTATGACCACAGCAAGCCCTGGGTAACGCATTGCGACATCCAACTGCAAGGCGAAGACACCTACGTCACGGCACTCGGCGCGCGACTGAAATACGGCAAGCCCGTGCTGGTGGATGAATACGGCTACGAGGGGAACAACATGATGCCCTGGGGTAGCCTGTCCGCTCGGGAGGAAGTGGGCCGGCATTGGGGTGTGACGATGGCGGGTGGATATGCCTCTCATGGCGAGACGTATGTCCATCCTCGAGATATTTTATGGTGGGCCGTGGGAGGGGATCTCGTGGGTGAGAGTCCGGCGCGGCTGAGGTTCCTGAAACAGATTCTGAGTGAGACGCCGTACCAGGAACTTCAGCCGCTACCTGATGCGGTGAAGCGGGGAACGGTTCTGGGAAAAAAAGGAGAACTTTATCTCTGCTATTTTACGGAGCTTGGCGACCGTGAGAAATTTCAACTAAAGATCGAAGGTGCAGGGGCTTTCAGCCTCGATCTGCTCGATCTTTGGCTGATGAAGACCTATCCGCTCGGCCACGTGAGGCCTGGCGCGCATATCTTCAATCTTCCATTCGTACCGAGCTTGTTACGATTGAGACGCTCCGCCACAGCCGGATCGAACACGCAGCCGCTAGCTTTCATTCAGGACTTATTGCAAAGGTGGGGATCGCATTCCGGGCGGCGCTATTTTAGATAGTTCTCAGTCACCTTAGTCGGTACCGTCAGCGCTTCGAGTGTTTTGATATCAAAATCTTTATAGAGGTCCAGGCAGAAGAGGTCGGGTGCGTCCTGGTAACGCACAGGTTTTTCCAGAAGGTAGCTCAGGCTGCGCATGCCTTGATGAACCTCGACCGTCGAAAAGAGTTTTGGTTCCAAGGCTGCCGCGATAAGAGAAACCATCTGGCTGCGGACGCCATCGCTTTCCAAGCGTACGCGTTGCGGTGCCCAAGTCTGCCGCGCCCAATGCGTGATGCCGATCAATTGTGCCGCTTCCATTCCCAATGGGCGCTCTCCCGTGGCAGCCAGCATTTCCGCCAGAAGCTCCGCATGTTTGGAGGGTGCGCCTTCTCCGGTGAAAAGCAGTTCGAGCACCAGCGCCTGTTCGCCACGTTCCAGACGGGCTGCCACCGCCGGGAATCTGTCCCAGATTTCTGCCCCTGCGCCCTTCCTGCCCTGATCGTTCAGGAAGACCGTCATCGCGGCATTCGCCGGAGTCGGAACGTCTTTGATCCAGGTTCCGGTAGCACTTAACCCATTATCCATTTCAAATCGATAGGAGATGGATTCCACCTGATTATGGTAAGTGTTAAATTCCGGCCAAGCCCGTGCGACTTCGACGGCATGGTAGCGCACAACCTGCCGGAGTTGATTCCGCTCCTCGGCGCTCCACTGGGCTCTTTGGGACGAGCCCGAAGGAATGGTCCGCCGTTTGATTTCGTCCGCCATCCTTCGGGCCAGTCCGAGAATCGTGAGATTGTCACCGGGAACGCCCACCCTGAGATCGTCGTAACTCTTCACCGCTTCGCCCACGGGGATTTCCTTCTGGAGAATAGGAATCCCAAAAGCTTTTGCAAAGAAGTGATAGATCTGCTCGCGGTTATCCAACCCTTCGTTGTGAGCCGCAATGCTGGTGTCCGCATGGAACTCAAAGGAGCTTTCCTTGCCGTAGAGCCGGAAGAAGGGCTTCACCGCGTCGTAAACAAACGGCTTCACCAGCGGTGCTCGGAAGCAGCAGTTATCGTCGGTATTGTCAAGGATCAATGTGGGTCGCGGCGCTCGGATCGCGACGAGTTCGGGGTAATCCTGGCCCGCCAGAAAATCGGTCGCGTTCTGCTCGAGATCGCCCGGCTCCCCGGGCAGGCGCTCGGCCCTTCCTTCCAGTGACGCAAAGCCCGCGACGGGAATGGCCGCCTTCACTCTGGGATCAAGGCTGCTCAAGACGATCGTCTGCCACCCTCCGCCCGAAAGGCCCGTCATGCCAATTCGTTTTCGATCCACGTGCGGGTTATCCCAGAGATAATCAAGCCCTCGACGCATGGCAAGATAAAAGAGTCCCACGCCATTCGCGCCCACCAGGTCGAGGTCTGCCGCAAACCAGTGGTCGTTTCCTTCGGCGTGAAGCTCGCCCATATTGATCCACTCCAGGTTGAGCGCAATCATGCCTTCGAGCGCCTGATTAATGCACTGCTTCTGCTCAAACTCCATCGCCTTGCCGCCGGCAGGGAAGTGTCCCATGACGTCTAAAATTGCCGGCAGTTTTCCACTCAGGCGTTCCGGCTCATACAGCAGGGCTGTTGCATAAAAGCCGGGCACAATTTCGTAGCGAAGTTTATGCAACTGGTATCCTTTGCCGCCGGGGATCAATCCCACGTCCTGAAATTGTGGCGCTGAATGAACCCATGCCTCCGGCCACCCGTGAAAAATGACGTCGCGCAGCAGGTGATTGCGAAGGCGCTGCTCCTGCATGTTCCATTCGGCGGCGCTCGCAGGCGCAGGCAGCTTTGGAACCCGCTTCAAAAGAAACTGCTGCAACTGAAATGTGACGACATCTCGCGGCTCGAGCGACTGACTCAAAATAGCCTTGACCTCTGCTGGATCCGTCTGAGCCTGCGACGGGGCTGCGCTCAGTAACAATAAAATGGTCAGAAGGGTTTCTATTTTCATTGACGCTCTCAAAAGATTCATGACGGCAAATTACAATGACAACCCATCCCCCTTCCTGTCATTCTGATGCCGAGCCTTTCGGTTTCCTTCAGGGTAAACTCCGCGAGGCGGAAGAATCCCGGTGTTTCGGATATTCTGCGAAGCATCCTGAAGGCAATGATGAGTGAAAAATAACGGGGGACGGAAAAACAAGAAAAGGCAGTCAAATCGTCAAAAGCGATCTCTGCGCTTCACTCATCAGGAATCACCGTGTTTTCTAGGCTGCTCGGAATGACAGGCGGCCAAGACTTTCAGCAATCTGGTAAATTTCACTTTTCTGACAAAATCGCAGGATTCAAACCCTCCGCGAGAACAACTCTTTGTGGCACATGGCCTAAGTTATTTGCCCGCAGCATGATGTTGGAACTTCTGTTTCCGCTCACCTTGAGAAACCTGGAAGTTCCTCGAGATGCGTAACAACCATGCACGAACACATCTTCAACCTGGTCCAGTTCAATCACAGCAGTCCCCGTATGGGGCGAACTGGAGTAGAAACCGTTAATCTCAAGGCTCGCGACATTCTTTGCACTCAAGGCCGGACCTTCCGAGCTCTCAATGCGAACATCGTGAAGCCTGAGTTCCCGCGCATTATGGCAGGAAAAACCTCTCGCGGCATCCACTCGAATATTGTTCAGAACAACACTGGATATCGGCATTTCCCGCAATCCGGTGATCTGGCCTGCTGACCTGGATCCCTGCGCTGTCATATTGCTGAAATGGAAATTTCGAAATCGCGGAGTGCCTTCGCCCACCAGGTGTTTGGACTCCACATCGCCCTGTGTATAAAACATCGTAAGGGTGAACGCTTCCGGCACATCCTGCATGGTGATATTCGCCGCGACGATTCCCTCCACTTCGCCGCCTCGCCCTCGTTGGGTCTTGATGCGGATGCCGCGCTGTGTCCCGAGGAACGCGCAATTTGAGATGGCAACATTGCGCACTCCGCCTGACATTTCGCTGCCGATTGAAACTCCGCCGTGGCCGTGAGCAGTGGTGAGGTTCGTAATCGTGATGTTTTCACAAGGCCTTCCCACGCGGCGGCCCACCTCGTCTTTGCCTGACTTGATAGCGATGCAATCGTCGCCTACGTCGATGTGACAGTTGGAAATGTGAACATTGCGGCAGGATTCCGGATCAATCCCGTCCGTGTTGGGTGAGGGAACAGGATTTAGAATGGTGACGCCGTCGATCGTGACATACTCACAGAAAACCGGATTGACAGTCCACTCTGGGGAGTTGGTGAGAGTGACTCCTTCCAGCCGCACGTTCCGGCATCGTACCAGTCGGATGAGTCGCGGACGCCCGAATTGGAGCTTTGCAATCTCCTCGCGGCGCTGGCTTTCCGTAAGGCCGGGCACCGGGACTCGCTTTTTTGCCGACCGAAGCCATTCCCGCACCCACCAGGCGCGGCCTTGTCCGTCGATGACACCTTGGCCTGAGAGGCTGACGTTAACTAGGTCTTCTCCGTAAATCAAGGAGGAAATCTGTCGGGTTCCGTCTGGCCAGGGATTTGGGTAGACAGGATAATCTTTTGGGTCCTGGCTGCCCAGAACGATTGCACCTGAATCCAGGTGAAGACGGATGTTACTTTCGAGTTTGAGGGCTCCCGTCAGATATTTTCCAGGAGGGAAATAGACTGTCCCGCCTCCCTGGCTGGCGCAGAACTTGATTGCTGCCAGGATGCTTTGAGTATCCGACCGCTTGCCGTCGCCGACGGCGCCAAATTCCCGAACACTGTGCCAGACCGTTCCTGGGCTTTTTGTCTCCGGCCGGACCGAAGGGTGGAGACCGGTGATTAAGCCAAAAGCTCCGGCGCTGAACAGGAAATTGCGTCGTAATATGTCATTTGGCATTTTGTTGCTTCCGCAAAGACGTTCCGTCCTGCACGCCGACTGACTATGCTCTCGCGCTCGATCGCCCATTCTGCCGGCGCGACTGCTCAGTGTAGACCATCTCCGTTACGTCCGGATAGAAATTCGTCGGAGGTTTATAAGAATCCGCTCACGGCGGACAGACCCTCTTTCAGCGGGCCTGTCGGATGTTTTCCGGGCCACCTTGCGCTGCGGGTCAGATCAACCGATCTTCGGGCTATCGGAGGTCGTTGTTGCTGGCCGTTTTGATAAAAAGGGACGTTCACGGAGCCACGGAATGTTTTCCGATACTGAAGGGGCGTCATATGAACGAGCTGCCGAAAGACCAGGCCGAAATAACTCTGATCGCAGAAACCGGTTTCCTGGCTGATGTCGAGAATGGATTTATCGGTTGAGGTCAGCAATTGTTGCGCCTTCGCGATTCGAAAATGATTCAAATAGGCAGTGAAGGGTTGTCCGGTCACCTGCTTGAAGAGCCGCCGAAAGTGTGACGAGCTCATTCCTACAGTATCGGCCGCGTCCTGAATGGAGATGCTTTCATGAAAATGCGTCTCGAGCAGTTGGAATAAGGGCTGAAGCCGTTGAATCCACATTTGTCGACGCGCAAAGACTTGCTGAGTGCTCTGATAGTTGGAGTAATAGTTCACGAGAGAAATCAGGATCATCTTCAAGTAAGTTTTCACGGACAATCGGGAATGATTCGTGAAGGCGGGAAGCTCGGCGTAGATGCGTTTCATCAGGTTCAGAATCTCGGATGGAAGCCGCGTCCGGGCGGGGATGACATGCGGAAACGTGGCGTCCTGGATGTGAAAAGGCATGAGATATTCTGCGGCTTCTCCCGTGACGTCGCCGTGCTGGATCAACTCCGGCAGGAAGTAGAGGACGACAGCGTTTTCCCGGCCAGTCTGCGAACCCCAGGGGCGATGATAGAGAGTGCTGCCAATCACGATCAGTTCGCCTTCTTTCTGCTTGATCTGACGCTCCTGAATTTGCCACGTGAGCTCGCCGGAGTAAAGGAAGAGCAATTCCGCATAGTCGTGGCGGTTCATGCGAATGCGGTTCCGCCCTCCGAACCTGAAAAAGCGCACATCGATTGGGAAGGATGGGTCAAAAGGCCATTGGTGGTTACCGTCTGCGGTAATCTGGGGGTTGATGACAGCGTAAGCATCGTCCCAATTTCGTTTGATTTCGGGCCACATGCAACATCCAATCGAATTGTCTGGCTCACCAGAACAGCGGACTCTACGACGGCGGGAGGCTGCCATACTTTACTCCGGATCGCACAAAATCTTACCTCTCGATTTCGTAAAGTGCAACGGCAGGTGATGAGCAAATCCCAATAAAAAACTTTTTGAATCTTATAGACAACCCTGGGTGATGGAGATACTTTTTCACTCTCAGTCGGCGGGTTACTGAATCGAGGGGAAAAGGTAATGGAAGCTGATTGGGTGTCGGAGCAAATGAAAAATCTTCTGAGCTATAGTTGTAACCGTGAGCCGGGTGGCCCGAAATCGTAACTGTCGAGCTTGGTTCACTCTAATAGTTGCAAGCAGCGGAGTTTCCAGACCGGTAAGTTCTTGGGTACTTGCTACCTGGGGAAGATCTCGCCAAGGACACCCATTACGATGGACTCATACTCAGGTTCGAGACTATAAAGATGCCACAGGTTGCCTTGGAGCTTTGATAGTTCCCTCGGAGGGGCACTGGCAACCCAGATGCATTTTCCCTGCGTACTGACGATGTTATTCAAAATCTCGTAAACCTTCGTCTGACGCACACTGATAGTAACCGGCTTTCTACCTGCTCCAGCGACCCCATGAAAGATGGATACCTTAGAGCCCACGGCGACTGCAAGAGCGTCGAGCACCATCTCGCTGGCTATGGCAGCATCCATGTGTGGTACGTCGAGGCGGGGAACCACAATATCCAACAGATTGGATTTATCGGCAGCCGTTGCACCAGAGCTTCTATGGCTTGTCGCGTGGTGACATTGCGAAGCACAATACCTGAGGGTTGGATGACTGCCTGGCGGTCTACATACTCACGCGCGAAAGGTGGCTGAAATCTGTAAACGATCCTCAGCAGATTCTCGACAAGAGAGCCTCGTTTTGCATCGAAGATCGAAATCTGTTTGTGCAGAGAACCTTCAAACGAAGTGAGAGCTCTTTCTTTCATCCTTCCTGCCACATGTGCAAAAAGCGAACAGTTAATTGTGAACAACAGTATGGTTTCCAGCATCCAGTATTTCGAACTTATCAATGGGCAACGCACTGAAGGTGAATACGCTCGATCCGACCGCAATGGCTGACCCGCGAGCTACGTCAGACTCCGTCTCGAGGGTCTCCTCACGAGTAAAATGACGCCGTTTGAAGCCGCCGACTATCTCCTGTCAGCAGTGGAGGCGAGCGAAACGAAAATCGCGCAAGCCCTGCGCCTCAGCCCACGTGCCTCAACAGAGCTTGAGTGTCTCAGCATGGACATTGAGGCTGTAGCCTGGCTGGGACAGTATTACCAGAATCGAATCCTTTCAGCCACTCATCTCGAATTCTACCGGCAAACTTACGATCACCCCTCGCTCAGCAAGGCTTACGAATATCTCAAACAGGCGGCAGCAGCCTGCGATCAGCTTTCCCGCGTCACAGAGAAACACTATGGATATGTCCCTGAGTATATTCGCATGGGAGTTCCGCGTTTCCGCTGGCGCGACGAGGGCAGAAGCCTGGGCGCCGACATGGGACAGATCGACGAGATGGAAGCCAACTTCCGCAAAATGCTTGCCGAACATTTTGTCCTAATCGGGCACGTTCTTCCGTTCCAGGTAGAGCCCCGAAAGGCGCTGCGGATTACGGCCACGTATCCCACGAAAAGATCCTCCAATGAACACTTGGCGCTCTATTTTCGCAATGCCAAGAATTCTCCTTATCAGCGCATTGCCCTTCAATTTGAAAACAAGTTTGAGCGAACGTGGAAGGGCGAAATTCCCGCCGTTTCGGTAACTCCCGGGTGCCTCGAATACCTTCTGATGGTGGAACCGGGGACATCAGGCCACTATGGAAGCACCATTGAAGAGCGGCCGCCGTATCGTGTGTTTGTCACCGGCAATCGCTCGAAACCGGTCATCCATCATACGCCGCCTGCCGGTCAAATTCAGGGCGATGTGGTGAGCCTCGACGTCGATATCCAGGCTAAAGCTCCGATCGCAGGGGTATTTGTATATTACAAACGGATGCCTTCCTACTACGATTGGATCGAACTGGAGATGAATCGTGTCGATACGGGTCGCTACAGTGCGCCTGTGCCGCTCACTCCAGAAGGCGTTCTCTATTACTTCAAGGCCGTCGATGCCGGTGGCAATGCAGCTCACTATCCTGACTTCCTGAAACAGACTTCCTATTTTGTGCTCAGCGGTTGGAGTTCCAGTGTGATTCCCGCCAGAAATGACCAATAAAAGGAATCCCAATAACGTCCTCTCCAAACGCGCGTCGCCCCCAAAAAATACGATGCCTCATGGAATGGTCCCGGCCCCGAATTTGAGGGATGCTTGCATGTGCGCGCAACGGGCGCAGAAATCCCTTCCAACGCAAATACTCTTCAGGTTCGCGGAGCAAACTACGCAACGCTGATTTTCGCGGCGGCTACAAGTTACAAAAACTATAAGGACATCGACGGTGATCCTGCCATGAATGTGGAAAAACGTCTGGCAGCGACGTTTCAGAAATCCTTCGAGCAGCTTCGGGAAGCTCACGTGGCGGATTATCAGAAACTTTTCCGGCGAGTGAGCTTGAAGTTAAACTCGTCACAATCCACTGACTTACCGACAGATGTTCGCATTAAAAACTATTCCACCGGAAATGATCCGCAGTTAGCCGCACTGTATTTCCAGTTTGGACGTTACCTCCTGATTTCCTCTTCGCGCCGCGGCGGACTTCCGGCGAACCTGCAGGGCATCTGGAACCAGGAACTGTGGCCAGCGTGTGGAAGTAAATGGACGACCAATATTAACGTCGAAATGAATTACTGGCCTGCTGAGGTCGCAAACCTCGCTGAGTGCCATTTGCCGCTTCTTGACCTGTTGGATACCCTTCGCGCCCCGGGAAGGGAAACGGCCAGGGTGCATTACGGCTGCGACGGATTCGTTTTGCACCATAACACCGATCTCTGGCGGGGTGACCGTGCCGTGTGACGGTCCTGGGGAGTGTGGCCGATAGGTGCAGTCTGGCTCGCAACGCATTTCTACGAACATTATGAATTCAACGGCGACCTCTGCTTTCTTCGCGAACGGGCTTACCCGGTGATGAAAGAGGCCGACCGGTTTGTGCTCGATTTTCTGGTGGAGGCGCCGCCGGGAACTGCCTGTCCCGGAGCGCTCGTCACCAATCCATCTTTTTCTTCCGAAAACAGCTACCGGTTGCTGGATGGAAGCAAGGGGCTGCTGAGCTATACCTGTTCCATGGACTTGGAATTGATTCGGCAATTGTTCCAGGCTTCGATTGAAGCGGCGAAGCGATTAGGGGTTAATACGGGCTTCCGTGACCGGCTTCAGCGCACCTTGTGCCGCCTGCCGCCATTGCAAGTAGGGAAGCACGGCCAATTGCAAGAATGGATCGAGGATTATGACGAAACCGAATCACTGGCATTGCTCACACCTTTACGGACTTTTCCCGGGCAGCACGATCACGCTGCGCGCCACGCCGAAGCTGGCCACCGCAGCGTGTAAGTCGCTCGAACTTCGCGGCGATGGCTCAACTGGCTGGAGCCGCGCCTGGAGAATCTGCCTGTGGGCGAGCCTGTGCGGCGGTGATCACGCTCACCAAATCCTTGCGGGACTGATTTCCCAACGGACGCTTCCCAGCATGCTGAACCTTGGCCCGCCATTTCAAATTGACGGGAATTTTGGAGGTGCTGCCGGAATTGCTGAAATGCTCTTACAGAGCCATGACGGAGAGATTCATCTGTGGCCAGCTTTACCGGCCGTATGGCCGAAGGGAAGTGTGAACGGACTCTCTGCTCGCGGTGGCTTTGAAGTGGGAATAACGTGGAGGAACGGCAGGCTGACGTCTTTGACCGTCTTTTCAAAACTCGGAAATCCTTGCAGGCTTCACTACGGCAAGCGGAAAATCTTTCTGAAAACTCGCGCAAGAGTAAGCTACAGGTTCAACGGCAAACTCGAACGCAGTTCCGCTAGATTCATCAAACCGGAGGATGATCGTTTTGTAGGAAAAAAACACTTCATCTTTTATAGACATTCCGCTCAATGAAGCTCAAACATAGTGTATCTCCTTAGATGTGCCCAAACATGAGCGGGCATCAGCTTTCTGAAATATGGGTTGCGATGGAGGTTTAACATGATGACTTATGGAATAATCCATGCGAAAAAGTGGGCTTTTGTATTCACATTTTTTCTGTTTTGGATTGTTATCCTGAATGCGGAATTTCTTGCCGGGCAGGAACAGGTTGCAACAGCCACTATCAATGGCACGATTCATGATGCCTCAGGCGCAGTGATTCCCGATGCCAGGATTACTCTGACGAATCTTGCCACGGGAGTGAGAAAACTCACGAGATCGAATAATGCCGGCGGTTATGTGATCACCAACATTCCACCCGGCACATACACGCTCGAAGTCAGCAAAGAAGGGTTCATCTCTCAAACCCAGGCCCCCTTCCCCCTGCACGTGAATGAGAGTACAACTCTGGATTTTACGCTCTCTGTCGGTTCCGCTGTTCAGACGGTGACTGTAAGGGCGCAGGGGGTCGGGCTGCAAACTTCCACGGCTGAACTCGGAACTGTCATCAACTCGCAGTCGGTCGATGATCTTCCCCTGAACGGCAGAAATTTTTCGCAGTTGTTGACGTTAACTCCAGGCGTCAGCCCCATCAGTGTTGGCCAGAACAGCGGAGGGTCGAGAACCAATGCATTTGGCGCTTTCACCTTTCCCTCCGTTAATGGCCAATCGAATCGAAGCAATCTTTTTCTACTCGATGGGGTGAACAACAATGAGACTTTTTCGAACACATTCGTCATCACCCCTGTCGTTGATGACATCCAGGAATTCAAGATCGACTCCCACAATGATCAGGCGCAGTTTGGTGGGGCATTGGGCGGCGTGGTCAACGTGGTGACCAAATCAGGCACAAACCAATTCCACGGGACGGGCTGGGAATTCGTGAGGAATTCGGCGTTTGACGCACGCAACCCATTCTTTGCCAACGTCAACCCGCTGCGACAGAATCAATTCGGCGCAAACATCGGCGGACCGGTGCTGCTGCCCCGTTACAATGGAAGAAACCGTACGTTTTTCTTCGGAAGCTACGAAGGGCTGCGCATGCATGCAGCAAGCCAGGCGCTCGGCAGGGTGCCAACGCCTGAAGAGCTCTCAGGAAACCTGAGCGACCTGAGTGTGCCGATTTATGATCCAGCCACCACCCGCCCCGATCCCAATAATTCCGGAGAATATCTGCGCGATCCCTTCCCGGGCGGGGTGATTCCTTCGGACAGGATCGATCCTAATATGCTCAAATTTGCGCAGGCCGTTTACCCCAAGCCGGTCAATACTGGTGTCGCAGGCGCGAACGCTTTGGATAATTCCCCTTCCGTTCACGATAGCAACGAATACAATCTCCGAGCCGACGAACAGTTGCATGAGTCGAATACTTTCTGGTTTCGATTCAGCCATATCAGCACGCCTTTGATCAACTCAGCGGGGATGGCGGGCTTTACCAATCGAACCGGATTTGCCGGCTATAACCTGGGCGCAGCCTGGACGCACACCTTCGGATCAACAACGATCTTACAGGCGGAATTTGGCCGCAACTGGGCCCAACTCTCACCCGGAGTCTTCTTTACTGGCGGCAATGCTTCCCAACTCATCTCCCAGCTTGGCTTCCCGGACATTGTCACGTCACAATTTGTGGGTAGCCGCCGCGTATTATTACCGAGCATTGGCATTCCCGGCTTTCTAACCGCCGGGGAGAGTTCCTCATCCCCCACCAATACGGCAGACGTTTATGAATGGAAGGCTGACCTCACAAAGATTTACGGGCGTCATTCTCTACACCTGGGCGGTAACATCGACACGAACAACAACCCAGGAGCTGTAACGGATGCCTTCAACGACAACTTCAGTGCCCGGCAGACTTCAAATCTTGAGGCTGCCCAGGGTGAGGTAACCGGCAGCGCGCTGGCATCATTTCTTCTCGGCGTTCCTGACAATGCCCACTTTATTTCCCAGATTAACGTGCAACGCGGGGGGGGCACGGATGGCCTATACTTTCAGGATCAATGGAGAGTCACGGGCAGACTCTCTGTCAATCTGGGGGTACGCTGGGATGCTGCCCTGATGAGCACTTTCGGCCGGCGCTCTGACCTGAGCGATACCGTGGGTGACTTGAACCTGAACAATGGTACCTACATCCTGCAAAATCCGGCGCCTTCCTGCACAGCCACGGGCAAAGCTCCTTGCATTCCTGGCGGAACGCTGCCCGCCCATGTGCTGGTCTCGCCGAATGGCCGGATTTTAGACAATATCTACGACAATATTCAGCCTCGTGTTGGATTGGCCTATCGTCTGACAAACAACACAGTGATTCGCGCGTCCTATGGCAGGTTCTACGACGACTGGGCAGCCATGGTGCAAGAGCCGGGTAATCTGGGCGGACATTGGCCAACCGCCAGTCTGGACCTGGTCAACAATCTCAACGAAATTTACTCCACCGTTCCAGCTACAAACCCGTTTGGAGGTTCTCTCGGGGCGCTTCCGGGGCCAACGCCATTCAATCAGGTGGCGTGGTTTGACGATCCCTATTTTAAGAATCCATATTCTGATCAATGGAATTTTGGAGTCCAGCGTCTGATTGGCCAGAATACCGTGATGACTCTGAATTACGTGGGCTCCCATGATGGCAGGACCGATATTGCAATCGTCGGGAATGCAGCGGTCACGCCGGGACCTGGCAATCCAATGTCACGAGTGCCCTATCCCTATATTACGCCCACCTTCTACGACAACAGCATTGGTCGGGCATCGTACAATGCGTTTCAGTTTTCCCTGAACAAAACGGCGGGACATGGCTTGACGTATTTGATTTCCTATACGTGGTCCAAAGCCATGGATATTGGTTCGGATGGCTGGTTTTGTGCGGAGGGGTGCGGCATTGAAAATCCGTACGATTTAAACGCCAACAAAAGTGTGGCGGGATATGATCTGACTCACATTTTCACCGGCAGCTTCGTTTATCACCTGCCTTTCGGTCAGGGCAGGCTGGCGTTGGGAAGTAAAGTGGGGGACTATATCGTAGGCAATTGGAGCTTGAATGGAATCCTGACTCTGACTTCAGGCGTCCCTTACGACGTTCATGCTGCGGGAGACATCGCCAATATCGGCAGTTATGGCAATTACGAGCGCGCCGACCTTGTTGGCAATCCCAACTTGTCCAATCCGACTCCCAATGGTTGGTTGAACCCATCGGCTTTTGCCGTTCCCGCTCCTTTCACTTTTGGCAATCTGGGTCGAAATGCTTTGCGCGGAGACGGATTTACCAATCTTGACCTTTCGCTGTTCCGTGAGTTCCCGGTTTCAGAAAGCAAGCGCTTCGAGTTTCGCTTTGAGGCGTTCAACAGCACCAATACGCCCACATGGGGCAATCCGCAAAATGTGATTTCCAATATCAACTTTGGGCGTATTTTCAGCACCCGAAGCACGGAACGTGAGCTCCAGTTCGCCTTGAAGTTTTACTTCTGATCTTCCGAGCTTGGTGGAAAGCTATAAATTCCAGTGATGCAATTTGACTCATCGAATGGCCAATCGCCTCTTGCCTTTACGGACGATGGCTTTAGGCGGGAAAAGCTGTTTCGGACCTGGAAGGAATTTCGTGAATAGAACAAAGGGGATTGTCTGGCTGGTGACCTTACTGTTGGTATCCGTTCCAGGAGAAGGGTATGTCGCCATCCACATTACGCATCAATATGCCAACCTAAACGCCCAGAGCCTGATCGGCCTGCCGATGGGGAGCCATAAAACCATTGTCGATAAAGAAGGTGATCTGCGCTGGTCGGAGTGGAGTCTCAATCGCCGCCCTCTGGACGTGCCCTTTGGCTTCAGCGCTCAATTGGATGGCGAACTGGCCATTCAATTGTTTTGGGTTTCCGCCTCAAATTCCAAACGACCATTTCAGGTCATAAGCCAACAGCTTTACCAGAATCGATATCCCTTCATCATCACGCGTCTTGAAGCAAACGGGCTGAGCGCGCAAGAGGTGGCGTTTACGGCGGAATTGGGAGGCCAGGGGCTGGACGTGGTCAAGACCACATTCACAAATCGCAGTGCCGAGCCGCTCACGGTTGAAGCGCGCATGAGCGGCAAGCGGCGAAACCTGCCCGCATTGGCGGATGGTCCGACGTTGGCTACGCGGGATGGATACCTCGTCGCGTTGGGAGAGTCTGACGCGGGAAATTTTTCCTCCGATGCGCAGGGCCTGGCGCTCGTGTGGCGCGTAACCATTCCGGCGCACTCCTCTCGGGCGCTGGTTCTGAAACGGCCTTACCACTTTCTCGCAAAGAATCGCGCGCTGCTTGCGGGCGTGCCTGCCTCGCGCCTGCTGGACGGCGCATTGGAGTCCTGGCAAAAGTTCTGGAGCCACGGAATCAAAATCGACTTGCCCGAGAAGGAAATTGAGGATTTCTTCTACTCTTCGCTAGCCTACGTGTTTATCCTCACGGAGCGAGGCCCTCAAGGAGACTTGTGGACGTTGGACGGACCGGCGGGCTACCGCCAATATTGGGGGCGGGGCGAATATTTTCAGGCCCGGGCGATGGAAATCAGTGGGCATGTCAGCATTGCGGGCGAGACCGTTCAACACGCTTTGCGACTTCAAACCGATGATGGGGAATGGGACGGACCGCCCATCAGTGGCTGGCCATCCTGGGATAATACGGGCGGTGAAGCGGCAGCGGTCTGGGACTATTATCTCTTTACCCGCGATAAGGATTGGCTGAAACGAGCCTATCCCTCCCTGCTTGCTGCGGCTCGATGGATTCAATTCCACCGCGAAGAGACCGAATTGCCGGCTGATGCCCCGTTGGGATCGAAGCCCATCCATCGCCAGATTCCCTGGAGTTGCAGAAAGGAGCCGAATCCGCCTCTCAAGCCGGGTGAGAAGTCTTACTGGTGGGGTCTGCTGCCCTGGGGGTACGGTGATAGCGGGCTTCCGGAAGGGCACAATTTGCCCGCCAACGTGATGGCACTTTATGCCGTGAAGTGTGCGTGGCAGGCGGCAGCGGAGTTGGGGTATTCATCAGATGCAATGTGGCTGTCCCATGAGTATGCGGACTACCGGCAGGCAATTCTTGCTGCGATTCGTCGTTCCGTCCAGCTTGAAACCGGGGAACCGGCCTATCTGCCTGCCATGCCGACTTATCCCGAGGCGGCAATTTCACAGAGTTTTCTGGCCGTCTATCCCACCGGCCTGTTTTCTCCTGATGATCCTCTTGTGACGGGACTTCTCATTCGCATGGAGCATTCCGAACTGCAAGGGCTGCCGACGAATATGGCATGGATGGGCCCAAGCGGCGTCTGGCCGGGAGAGTCGATGAATGTGGCTGAGACGTACTTGCGCCGCGGCGATGTCGCAAAAACGATCAACTTGCTGGTGGCGGCTTTGAACCATTCCTACACCACCAACGTTTGGAAGGAAGAAATCCGGGTGGATCAAAATTTGCCGGTCGCCTGCACCAACGCTCCTCATGCCAGCAAGATTAAAGCCCAGATAGGAACGGGCGATATGCCCGAGGCCTGGGCCAATGCCAATCTGGTGAACCTGGTTCGGGATCTGCTGCTGCGTGAAAAGGGTCGTGCACTTTATTTGCTTTCAGGTATCCCCGCGGACTGGATCGGAGTGGGCGAACATATTGATGTACAGAACGCGCCGACCACGTTCGGCAACGGGACGGTCTCATTTCGTTTGAGTTATCCTGCGGCAGGGAAAATGGTATTGGAGCTGACTCCGCCGTCCTCTCTAAATGTCATTGTGCGCTTTCCGATCGGGAAAGGTCATCTGATCACCTCGGCTCAGGCCAACGGGCACCCGATCAATGCCGTTCAGGCATCCACGGTCACCCTGAACAATGTGCGCGGGGCCACCCGCATGGAGATAGCCTTCCGGTGATTGCCGGAAATCAAGCCGTTGGATTCCCGCGTACTCGGAAATGGCGATCTCGCAACACGGGGCTCAGCTTCAAGGACGCCTATGAGCGCGCTTCCTGACCGGCATCTCATTACCGGTGCCACTCAGCGCCGCAATAGACTTTAAGCGCTGTCCAGAGTTTTGCGGGGCGTGAGAGTTGCACGGCGCTGCCAAACACATTGTAGGCGCGCTTCTCGATCTGCCGCAGCAGCCGCCAGTAGATGGCCCCCATGATTTCCGCCGGCTTCATCGCAGCATGATCTTCCGGTGGAAGGAGGCGTCGCGCCTCCGCAAAAAAATGCCGCGCTCGTTCGCATTCAAAACGCATCAGGTTCATGAAAGGCCTGCCGTAGCAGCCTTCGGGAAACCCGCCAGGATGGACTCCAAAGCGATCGAGGTCTTCAAGGGGCAGATAGACCCGTCCTCGTCGGGCGTCGCTTTGGATATCCCGCAGGATGTTGACCATCTGTAATGCCTTTCCAAGGTTCACAGCGTATTTGCGTGTCTGGGGGTTGCGATACCCAAAGATTTCAATCGCGATCAGGCCAATGGTGCTTGCAACGCGGTAGCAATAGACTTCAAGCTCTTCAAAAGTGCGATAGAAGGTTGGGGAGCGATCCATCCGCAAGTCCATTTCGAGACCCAGAAGGAGGTCCTCAAAGGGCTGCCGGGGGATCTTGAAGCGGTGAATGGCCTCGGCAAGAGCTTTCAGCGCGGGGCCGTCCAAGCTTGATGCCCGACCCTGATAACATTGGTCGAGCAAGGCACGATACCGATCAATCTCGCGCGCCGCATCCTGCGGAGCGCGTTGATCGTCTGCGGCGTCATCACTGCGGCGAGCGAATGCGTAGACGGCCTCAATGGCCTGACGCTTTTCGGCGGGAAGGAACAGAAAGGAATAATAGAAGTTTGTGGTCTTGGAATCGGTAAAGTGCTTCAGAGGTGGAGGCATGGCGATGATCGAATCCGTTATTTCCCTCGAGCGAACTGAAAAACATCTCGTGTCCTGTCCCAGCCAATTCTTTACAGCAACCACCCCTGCGCCCTCCTTCATCAAGGCCGGGAATTCCCCCCTCTCCAAGGAGGGGCAAAGGGGTGGTGAGTGGGGTGATGATCTGGCCCCACTGTGAATCATTAAACGGGACAAGACACCCGCGACAGCTTTATGCCGCCCCAAAAGTGTTGAAAACGAATTGCAGGAACAAGGGCTGCATCAAATTGCCGAGATGGTTGCCTGTCAGACTTCTTCAATAGTCTCCGGCCGCGTGGTTCCCGAGCCTGCGCCAGGACTTGAAATAGAGTCGCAGGAAATCGGAGGTGCTCAGCATGGGGCGTCGGCAAAAAACGTCATAATGAACGGCACGAATTTTTTCGAGAATGCACATCCCTCCCAGCCAGGTAAGACGCAATTGCCGCCGAAGCTGACGCCCCACGCGCTCCGGCAGCGCCCGACCCTGCTCAAAAATTTCTGCGGTCCGCACAACCTCAAAAGCCATCAACCGCTGCCAGCGTTCTTCAGCAACCGCTTTCTTTGAAGTGAGGAATTCCTGAATTTCCTCCATCGTCAGACCGAATCGCGCCAGGTCATCCAGCGGCAGATAAACCCGATCGCGGGAAAGATCGATGGCCACATCCTGCCAGAAATTTGCCAGCTGAAGCGCCGTGCAGATATGGTCTGAAAGTGCAAATAATTCCGGATCGCGGTAATCGAAAAGCTCCAGCACCAAGCGCCCCACCGGATTGGCCGAGCACGTGCAATAGGCAAGCAGAGACTCGAAATTCGGATGGCGGTTCTGGCGCACATCCTGCTCGAAGGCCCGCAGCAGATTGTCCAGATTGGTCAGGCTGAGCTGATAGCGGCGCACAGCGTCGCCCAGGGCCAGGAAGACGGGATGAGAAATCTCATCGAGCGGTTTTGAAAAGCACTCATTCAGTTGGATGCGCCATCCAGCAAGCGCCCGCAGGCGTTCCTCAGGAGTGGGCGGCTGCTCGGCGTCCGGCTCATCGGCAAAATCATCCGCGGTGCGCGCAAAGGCATAAATGGCCGCAAGCGCATCACGTTTATCGCGCGGCACAAGGCGGGAGGCTGTTGGAAAATTTTCGTAGTGCCGCCGGCTGATGCGGTGGCATTCTGCATAGGCTGCTTGCAGCCTCTGTTCAAATTTCATGAGGACGCCCTTCCCAAAGTCCTGACGAAATACAAAATCAGAAAATGACTGTAGGGGCATATACACCCTGGACGGGCGCTGCGAGCCCTACGCTTGATCGGCACAAGCATGTGCCCCGGGCAGATGCAGTCCGCCCCGACGCAATCAGTCAGCCTCACAGTCTGCTTGCATCGTTCCACAGCGGCTACAGGTGCGAAATTCCGCTATCCTGGCTATCATCCTTCTCCTCGCTTTCCAGAAAGTGGCGTTCCAGAAGCTTGCGGGCCACGTCACGTCCGCCGAGTCCGAAGGCGAGAGCCAGCCCCAGCATGACGGCGCCAAAGGCAATCGAAAAGGCGATCTCGACCACTCCGCGACCCAGCCCGATTCGTTCCAGAGCCATGGTCACAGCCAGAGTAATAATCAGGAACCGTACGAGGCTACTGAGCAGGCGCGGCGAAGGCCAGTTCGTATTGACTGCGGTCAGGAGCGTGGCGCGCCCAAAGAAATTAGCCGCCAGGACGCCGACAAAAAGAATGACGATGGCAACAAAGATTTGCGGCAGGAAGAGAAAGAATCGGGAAATCTCCTCCTGCAGAGGGGCAATTTCAAGCGCGTTGAAACCAAATAGCAGGAAACTTATCCACACCACCCAGAAAACAAGCCGGCTCAAAAGTTCACTCGGCGAGGGGAGCGCCGCTTTAGCCAGCATTTGTGTGAAGCCCGTGGTCTCGCAAATTTGATTAAACTTTACGAACCAAAGGAAGCGCCGCACGATGATTTTCAGAATCCAGGCGATGATGCCGCCGATCACGATGATCGCAATCATGGCAATCAGGCGAGGGAGAAAATGCGCGATCATCGCGCTGAGATTCTGCACCGTCTTGGTTAAACTATTGACGAGAATATCTTCCATGACTCACCTCACGCTTTGCCGCGCCAGCCTGTGATGAAATCAGGTTTGAGATTCGCGTACTGGATGCGCAGCGATTCAATACGCGCCTTCAACTCCTGGAAGCTGGCTCCATGATTTTCCAGGAGGTAGGAACTGATTCGGCCGCGATATATCGGCGTCAGCGCCTGCAGCAAGTGATCGCGGTTCATGACCGAATGGTGGTAAGCGATTGCAAATTCATAGACGGTTTTGACCCAAAGCTCGTCTGAAAAATAGCAGCGGTTTTCATCGCTCTGTGCGACTTCGCGGATCTGGTCGAGCGTGGCAGGTGAAAGGATCTTCTCCAGAATCGAGGAGAGTTCAGCGACGCCCGTGCGGAACATGTCAAACATCTTCTTGCGATTGACGCGAAGCGGACCGAGATCTAATTCCGACTGGAACCCGAACGTCGGCACGGTCTGAAGTCCGTTTCGTGAGATCCATTGGGATTCGTGCATCTCAAGCGACCGAAACAGGGCTCCCACCACGCGTTGAATCGTATCGGCAAGGCCCACCTCAGCATGATTGGACGATTGAATTTTGGGGCCTAAGAATGATTGACACAAGCGATAGTTTCCAGCCAGTGCCGTGGCCGTCATCCAGACCGGCGCGCCGTAGCGAATGAAATCTTCATGCCACAGGTCCTGCTTGAGAAGCTCGCAAGCCAGCGTCCCCGAAAATCCGAACTCCCCGCCCACCGGCTCCTCAATGCGATAGCCATAGATGGCGCTAATCAGGGGTGACAGGATATTTTTAATCAACAATCCGTCAAATTTTTGGCGCTGATAAATCGGGGCCAGATAATCGTATCCCTCGTGATAGATAGGGCGAATCAGCGCATCAATCCATTCTGGCGTGATGCTGACGAGGTCCGGAGAAACGATCGCACAAGCCCTGGCCCGTAGCAGGTCAGCCGCCGCGAGGATCAGATGGAGCGCTCCGCCGGGACCCAGACCCGGATGATATCGGGTTGTCACCGTATGCATCGTCCGAAGCGGGGGTGTGGCTAGCGCCGTGCGGAAATCGGGAAGGGAAGCGTTTCGCAGGAGTTCTGAGGTCCCGTCGCGCGAACCTGCGTCGGGATTAATCAAAACCGTTCGCGCCCGCGGAAAATATTTGACCAAACCAATCTGAATCGCACTGACGACATGCTCAATAGTTTTGCGGTTGTTTGAGGTAGGGACGCCCACGAGGATGTCTACCTCGCCCACCGCTGTCAGTTGACGCAGAAAGTCATCGGAAAGAATTGTCCCTTTCGCCAAGGGTTGCTCCTTAATGGGCCGCTGAAGGTTTAGATTTTAGCAGATTGCTTCACTCCAGCCTTTAAGGTCCGCCTGCCAGGTGCGGGCGCATCGGGTAGGATGGGGACGGGCATCGGCAGTCAAAAAAATCGGCTTCCAGCCGGAACTCTCAAAGCTTTCTTAATTTAAACCAAAAAAATTGATAAGGGCCCAGAGTCAGAAGATAAGGACGATTGTTGACGCGGGGGAATGGGTTACCGCCAAACATCTCGATTGGGATCAATCCCTGAAAACGCTTGAGGTCCAGTTCCACCGCCTGGGCCGACCTTGAAAGGTTGTTCACTGCCAGAAACTTGTCCTGGCCCAACTCCCGCACATAGGCCAGCACGCGATGATTCGCCGGGTTCAGGAATTCAAGGGATCCGCGGCTGAAGACGCGGCTTGATTTGCGAATGCGGATAATCTGCTTCATCCAGGAAAGCAGGGAATGCATCGACCTTCTCTGGGATTCCACATTCACAGCCTGATAACCATAAATGGGGTTGGAGATGAGGGGCAGGTAAAGTCTTTCCGGATCGGCGGATGAGAAGCCAGCGTTCCATCCTCCATTCCACTGCATGGGCGTGCGCACGCCGTTGCGGTCCCCGAGGTAAACGTTATCACCCATTCCAATCTCGTCGCCGTAATAGATAATGGGGCTGCCCGGCAGCGAAAGCAGCAATCCGTTCAGCAGCTCGATCCGGCGCCGGTCGTTTTCCATCAAGGGAGCGAGACGTCTGCGTATTCCCACGTTCACCCGCATAATTCGGTCTTTGGCATACTCGTCGTAGAGATAATCCCGCTCCTGGTCCGTCACCATCTCTAGTGTTAACTCGTCGTGGTTGCGGAGAAAAATGCCCCATTGGCAGGTTTCGGGAATCGGAGGCGTCTTTTCCAGAATCTCGATGATGGGCTTGCGGTCTTCCAGACGCACGGCCATGAACATGCGAGGCATAAGCGGGAAATGAAATGCGACGTGGCACTCGTCTCCGTCGCCAAAGTAGGCCCGGACGTCGGATGGCCACTGGTTGGCTTCCGCAAGCAGGAACTTGCAACGATAGAATGTATCGAGTCGGCGGCGCAGGAATTTAAGAACTTCGTGAGTTTCAGGCAGATTTTCGCAGGAAGTGCCTTCGCGTTCCACCAGGTAGGGTACCGCATCAAGCCGGAAGCCATCCACGCCGAGGTCAAGCCAGAATTTCATAATGTTCCAGACTTCCTCACGGACAGCGGGATTATCGTAATTCAGGTCAGGCTGATGACTGAAGAACCGATGCCAATAGTAAGCCTTGGAAACCGAATCCCAGGCCCAATTGGATTGCTCTGTATCCGTAAAGATAATGCGGGCATTACGGTATTTTTCCGGCGTGTCGCTCCACACATACCAATCGCGTCGGGGATTATCGCGCGATTGGCGCGCCTCCTGAAACCAGGGATGCTGATCCGAAGTGTGGTTCACCACCAGCTCGGTAAGGACGCGCATCCCGCGCCGGTGCGCCTCCTCGAGAAAAAGTTTGAAATCCTCCAGCGTTCCGTAGGACGGGTGAATGTCGGTATAGTTTGAGATGTCGTAGCCGTCGTCCCTGAGCGGGGATGGATAAAAGGGCAGCAGCCAGAGAGTGTTGACACCCAGTTCCTCAAGATAATCCAGCTTTTCCATCAGCCCGCGAAAGTCGCCAATTCCGTCGCCATCGCTGTCCTTGAAGGTTCGGACGTGGACTTCGTAAAAAATGGCGTCCTTATACCAAAGAGGGTCGTCTTCAAAAGGAAAGGTCTTCTGGCTCATCGATGAACTGGTCCAATGACCGGTTGTTGGAGAACTCTGAAGGCTGTCATCCTGTGGAGCCTCAGGCGACCTCTTCGCTTGGCCCGAGACAGGCCCTGAGTGAAACGAAGGAAAGATCGCCGTGTTACTTTAGTTCTATACGTAGGGGGTTCCTCGCTATCCTGAATGACAGTCGATGGACACCGGATGACATACCCAGACAGCTTTTCAGCAACCGGCCAGGTTGGATTTGAGATATCCAGAACTGGAGTGCGCAGGCGCACAAGCGCCCCTTGTTTCAGACGAAATAATCAACGTCATTCTCCCGGCGCTGCCACCGACGGATTCTGAACAGGTGCGCAGGGATCGCAGCAGGACTCAATTGCACGTAATTTCGAGGGCCACGCCAGATATACCTGGCATCCGTCAACAAATCATGGACTTGAAAAGGGCTTTGAGCATCAAGGCCCAACTCCGCCAAGGGCAGATCGACCCAGCCGGATTGGGTATATCGCGTGTCCAGATTAACCACGATCAGCACAATGTTCGAATGGTCGTCTGTCGCTTTCGAATAGGCAATCATCTGGTCGTTATCCAGTTGGTGGAACCTGAGATTTGCGTTGCTTTGCAGGGCGGGGTTTTCACGCCGCGCGCGATTCACTCTGGTGATCAGATCTTTCAAACTATCAGGGCGCGAAAGATCCCAGGAGCGGAGTTCATACTTTTCCGCATTCAAGTATTCTTCCTTTCCCGGCACGAGAGGTCTGTTTTCACAAAGTTCGAAAGCCGGGCCATAAATGCCGTAGTTTGACGCCAGGGTGGCAGCCAGCACCAGGCGTACAATGAATGCCGGCCTTCCTCCGGTTTGCAGGTATTCTGTCAGGATGTCGGGCGTGTTAGGCCAGAAGTTCGGCTGAAAGTACTCTCGCATCTCAGTTTGGGTAAGCTCGGTAAGATATTCGGTCAACTCCCATTTAGTGTTACGCCATGCGAAATAGGTATAGGACTGCGTGAAGCCCAGCTTGGCCAGGTGTTGCATGATCTTCGGGCGGGTGAAAGCTTCTGAGAGAAAAATCACATCGGGGTAACGGGACTTAATTTCCTGAATCAGCCATTCCCAGAAGGTGAAGGGCTTGGTGTGAGGATTATCAACCCGAAAAATGTGAACGCCCCGCTCGATCCAGAACAGCACAATGCTTTTCAGCTCTTCCCACAGACTTCGCCATTGCTCGCATTCGAAATTAAAAGGGTAGATATCCTCATATTTTTTGGGTGGATTCTCCGCGTATTGAATGCTGCCGTCGGGACGATGCGAAAACCATTCGGGATGTGATTTGACGTAGGGATGGTCCGGCGAGCATTGATAAGCCAGGTCAAGCGCGATTTCGAGGCCGTGCTCGCGCGCTTTCACCACAAATCGCTCGAAGTCCTGAAGCGTGCCAAGCTGGGGATGCACCGCCTTGTGGCCACCCTCTTCAGCGCCAATGGCCCATGGACTGCCAACATCGTCCGGATTTGAAACAGGGGTATTATTTTTGCCTTTGCGGTGAGTCCGGCCAATGGGATGAATGGGCGGAAGATAGAGCACGTCGAAACCCATCTCCGCGACATATGGCAAATGCGTCTCACAATCTTTGAACGTTCCGTGATGGCCTGGTACGCGGGACCAGGAGCGGGGAAACATTTCGTACCAGGCGCTGAAACGCGCTTTTGGCCGGTCCACGACGATCCGCAGAGGCGGCTCATGAGTCACCGCAAAACGTTTATCCGGATACCGATCCATGAGCGTCGCCACCTCTTCGCTTAAAGCGAGCCGGAGAGCGGCATCGGTAGCTGAGGGCTGTTCTCGTTTCCTTTTCTGCCCTTCACTCTGCAGAATCCGGGTCCATTCCTGCAATTGGTTGACATCGGCTGTGGCGCCATTCCGAAGGGCTCGCCTGCCAGCCGCGTCAAGCATCCCGGCGCCTACCAACAGCTCAGCGAAAACTTCCTGGCCTGCCTCGATTTTCTTCCTCAGGTCGCGACGCCACGATTTGAAATGATCAACCCATGCCTGAAGTGTGTATTCATAAACACCTAATTTTTCTACGGTGAACTTTCCCGTCCAAAGGTCGTTTACCACTTCCTGCATGGGCGATTCAATCCAACTTTTTTCACTCTGGCGCCTGTGAAGAAGAACCGCTGAGAGCAGATCATGACCATCGGCAAAAATGTCGGCAGTCACAATGACCGTGTCCCCCACAACTCTTTTGACTGGAAAACGCCCCCCTTCGATGGATGGAAAAATGCGGGTGATAACAGCGCGAGGAGGAGCCGGCTGAATCTTGGCAGTGGGACTCAGATCAGTCAAAGGCTATCCTACAAGGGCCGAATAGGGACGTGGTACTCCGACGGGCAAGCCGGGTCTTTCGAGCATATTCCTTCCTGCAACTCGTCATCATCAATAATTAAAGACAGAACTGGCATTCTCCGCCGCGCTCTATTTTATCTCGCCAGCGTAAATCTGCATGATGGTTTCCAGGAACTTCACGGCGTGAGCTTTGGGCCGCTGGAAGGAATTGCGGCCGATGATGGAACCAAACCCTCCACCGTCCCGGATGGCGCGCGCTTCGTTATAAATATCCTCATCATTGCTCTTCGTGGCCCCACCGGAGAAGATGACAATGCGATGGCCGTCAAATGAGCTTTGAACAACGTGTCGCACGCGCTCGGCCAGGGTGCTGATGGGAACACCCGCCTGAGTGTAAGCTTTCTGCGCTTCGGCCTGCTCGATATGCGCGGTGGGCAACTTTACCTTAATGATATGTGCGCCCAACTGCGCGGCAATGTGAGCGGCATAGGCGACCACATCGATAGCCGTTTCACCCTCCTTACTCATGCCCGACCCGCGAGGGTAAGACCAGACCACCACCGCCAGTCCGCAACGCTTGGCTTCCTCCGAAAGAGACCGAAGCTGCTCGTACATTTCTCTCGCATGCGCTGACCCGGGATAAATGGTGAATCCAATCGCCACGCAGCCGAGTCTCAGTGCGTCCTCAACGCTGCCGGTGACCGCCGAGATCGGATCCTTGTCGGGATGGAGGACATCATGATTGTTCAACTTCAGAATCAGGGGAATCTCACCGGCATGGCGCGCTGCCGCTGCTTCAAGAAATCCAAGGGGGGCCGCGTAGGCGTTGCAACCGGCTTCGATCGCCAGCTCAAAGTGGTAATTCGGATCGTAGCCCGGGGGATTGACGGCGAAACTTCGCGCAGGGCCATGCTCAAAGCCCTGGTCCACGGGCAAAATGACGAGTTTGCCTGTTCCCGCCAGGCGGCCGTGGTTCAAGAGTCGGGCAAGATTGGTCTTGGTCCCGGGATTGTCGCTTTCATACCAACTCAGAATCTCACGCACTCGATCGGTCATGTGCCGGGCAACTGCCTGGCGCTCTTCGGTAAGAGTTTGCATCATTGCCATGGATGGCCTCCCGTTGGAATTTCTTCAAAATTTATCTTATCACGCTGTCCTGTTCTCTGGGATGGCTGGTGCGACCTGTGCCAGTGGATCGGTTTGAAAGCGGCTCCAGCAGCTCAATTCGGTTGCCGAAAGGATCGTCCACGTAGATCCGGTCGTAGCCTTCCAGAGTTTCATCCGTTTTAGGGCTGTAACCTGCAGCTTCAAGGAGCTTTTTGAGGTTGGAGAGGCCCTCCACCAAGAATGCTGGATGTGCTTTGCGGGTTGCCCGCTTCTCGTGTTGCAGCTTTCATCCAACTTCTGATAAATTCAACAACCCTTAGCTTCAAAAATGACGATGAAGGAAAGGGAAATGAAACCGGCAAAATGGAAAGTATTTGCTACGCGGCCGCTCAATCCCAGAGTGCAGGAATTCCTCTCCCGGCAATGTGAAGTCAGTTTTCATCCTGAAGATACACCTCTCTCCCCGGATCAACTCGCCAGAATTTGCCATGAGCAGGGCGTTGAGGGGCTGATGGTCGCAGGGGCTCTGGTCACGGAAAAAGTGGTGAAGGATGCGCC
>Ga0209168_10000734_pt1 | contig 29277 bp, 30 predicted proteins | sample Coa_R1_FD_187156 | JGI IMG/M metagenome (GOLD analysis project Ga0209168, IMG submission 187156) | Surface soil microbial communities from Centralia Pennsylvania, which are recovering from an underground coalmine fire - Coalmine... | ecosystem: Environmental > Terrestrial > Soil > Unclassified ...
GGTTACGGTGACGAAAGTCGACGCCGACACGGTCCGCTTCGATCTCCCGCAACCGTCGAACACGTTTCTTTTCATGATGTGGCGGCAGAACAGCGTGATCGTGCCGAAACACCTCTTGGCTGGCGTCGATCTGCAAACGACCCCGTTTGATCTCAAGCCGATCGGCACCGGGCCGTACATGGTGGTCAAGTACGTGCCGAAGCAACAGGTGATCCTCAAGGCCAACCCCAACTATTTCGGGGGCGCGCCGAAGATCCAGTACTGGGTGTTCAAGGAGTTGGAGGATCAGAACGCCGCGCTCGCGGCCCTTGGCAGCGGCGAGGTGACGGCAGCGGGGTTGGGCGGGAAAGCCGCGCTGACGGCCGCCGCCAAGATGCCGCACGTCAAGATCCATGGGTACGACGCCGGATGGATCTTCGCGCTGGTATTCAATGTGCGTCGCGCCCCGCTCAACGACAAGAGCGTGCGACAGGCGGTGGCTTACGCCATCAATCGGCAACAACTCGTCAAGACAATCGCCGGCGCGGACACCACGGTTGCGACATCGTTGATCGGACCGCCCGGCACCTGGCAGTACGATGCAGGCGTGACGACGTACGGCTTCAATCCCGCGAAGGCGAAGGCGCTCCTGGCTCAGGATGGGTGGAAGGCCGCCGGTGGAGGCGGTGTGCTCGAGAAGGCAGGCAAGCCACTGACGCTTACCATCTCCATCCAGGCCAGGGCGACGGACTCCGACCCGATGCCCTTCGCCGTCGCGATTCAGAAAGAGTTGTCCGACGTCGGTTTCAAGGTGAACATCGTGCAGCTCGACCGCGCGTCCCTGCAGCCGAAGCTGCTGAACGACCACGACTTTGACGCCTACCTCTGGTGGGACGGTTATTCCTTCGTGCCGGACGTCAGCGCGTTCTGGCTGACCAAGTCCGCCGATCCCACGGGCTACGCGTCACCGCGGCTTGATGCGTTGATCGACAAGGCGAACACGACGCCCGATCGAGCGGCGCGGAAGGCGACCTTGGACGAGATTGCGCAGCAGGTCGCGGGGGACGTGCCAATGATCCCCCTATACTATTATCGGGGACACGTGGGCATCCAGGATGTCGTCGGCGGCGTCCCGCAGCCGTCGGGCGCGGATCCGAACAACACCGGCATCTTCTACCGGGTTCAGGATCTGACCCTGAACCGTCATTGACCCACTCGCGCCGGAGGCTGGCACCCTCGCGAGGGCGCCAGTCTTCCGGCGCGTCCTGGGCGCGCCCGATCGCTAGCCTGTGATGGCTGCGTATCTCACCAGACGCCTCGTCCAGAGTCTGTTCATCCTTTTCGCGGTCAGCCTTGCGTCGTTCTGGATCTTGCGGGCCGCCCCCGGCGACCCGGTGGAGATGTATCTGTCGGAGCCCTTTCATCAAACGCCGCCCGCCGTGATCGCGGCGGTGCGGCATCAACTCGGGCTCGACCAACCCACCTACGTGCAGTACGGGCGCTGGCTCGCCGCTTTTCTGCGCGGGGATATGGGATACAGTCTGGTGACCCACGCGGCCGTCGCCGGTGAAATCGCCGATGCCCTGCCGAAGACGTTCTTGCTCATGAGCGTCGCCACGGGGTTTGGGCTGCTCGCGGGGATCCTGCTCGGCGTGTGGTCGGCCCTGCGGCCCAATGGCGCCGCCGACACCGTGTTGGCCAGCTTTGCGGCCGTGGGGTTCGCGGTCCCTCAGTTCTGGGTGGGGTTGGTGCTGATCTACCTGTTGAGTTACGTGTGGCCGATGTTGCCGTCGTCGGGCATGATGAATGCGTATGCGCTCAGCCCGACGACTCGCGACGTGGCAGTCCATCTCGTCCTCCCGGCGGCGACCCTCGCGGTCAACGAGGTCGCCTACTGGCAGCGATACCAGCGGGATAGTCTCCTCAAGGAGTTGACCGCGGAGTACGTTCGCACCGCCCGCGCGAAGGGGCTTCGCGGCATCGTGGTGGTGTTTCGGCACGCCTGGCCGAACTCGCTGGTCGCGATCGTCACGCTGCTCGGCCTGTCGCTGACTCGCCTGATCGCAGGATCGTACATCGTGGAGACGATCTTCTCGTGGCCGGGAATGGGCTATTTGGGGATTTCGGCCGTCGACAATCGCGACTACCCCGTGGTCATGGCGATCCTGATGGTATCGGCGGTCCTGACCTTGGCCGGCAACTTCCTCGCGGACCTGTTGCACACGGTGGTCGATCCTCGGGTCCGTCTTCCCGCAGCGAAGCCGCGATGACGGCGCCTCCGCGGTCGCCTACACGCGTACGCCTCGGCGCGCGCCGCTTCCGACGCAACCGTCGCGCCGTGGTCGGGTTGGGCGTGCTGATCGTGCTCGCCGTGGTCACGCTGTGCCCGGGTCTCCTCACCAGCCGCACACCGAATGACGTGGACCTCACCCACAGCCTGGTGCCGCCGGACGCGCAGCATTGGTTTGGCACGGACAACGTGGGCCGCGACTATCTGGCGCGCGCTCTCTACGGCGGCCGTGTGTCCATGGCAATCGGCCTCGCGGCCATGGCGATCTCCGTGGTCGTTGGCACGGTGGTGGGGAGCGTCGCCGGCTACGTCGCGGGGTACACCGACGAGGCGATCAGTCGGGCAGTGGATTTTGTCCTCTCCCTGCCGCTATTCTACGTTATCGTTGTGATCGAAATGATCTTCCACCCGGGGGCCGTGGGGTTGGTCGTCCTGATCGGGCTCACCTCGTGGATGGTGGTGGCCCGTCTCGTCCGCGGGTTGGTGCTGAGCGAGAAGGAGACGGAGTACGTGCAGGCCGCCCGGGCGATGGGCGCACCGGCGGCGCGCGTCATCATCCTCCATCTGTTGCCGAACATCTTGGGCCCGGTCATCGTGACGGCTAGCTTCAATGTTGGCAATGCGATCCTGCTCGAGTCCGCGTTGAGCTTTCTCGGCGTCGGGATCCAGCCTCCGCAGGCGACGTGGGGCAACATGATCATCGGGGCCCAAACGTACCTCTTCAGCGCGCCGTGGATCGCGATCTTCCCCGGGATCTTGATCACCGCGACCGTGATGGCGTTCATGTTCGTGGGAGACGGGCTGCGGGATGCCTTTGACGTGAGGATGTCGGTGACGCGATGAGCGCTCGGCGGCACCCCGGTGCGCAACTCCGCGTCCATGCCGGAAGCCGCGGCTCATTCGCCCAGCAGCGCGTGCCCCGGCCGGCGCGCCGACAGGAGCCACGTCGCAGAACTGCACGACGTCCGTGACACATTCGAGGTACGATGTCCGTTCATGCCAGCGTGCTCGGCAGCTGATATGCCGTCCAAGCATGATGACTACAACTGGGTCGCCACCGCGTGGTCGGGGAGATCGCGGATGAAGCGGCGGTAGATGGTGTCAAGGCGTCCCACTGACGGGTCGCAGCCTGCGACCATGCGCACAAGGCCGCATACGATGCGGAGTGGACGGCAGGGTCCTTCACCGATGCGCGGCACCAGTGCGCGCTCACCGTGGCCCGCATGCAGTATGCTCTTGGAGCCGCGCAGTCGCTGGCGTTATGTCGCTCTAGTATCTGGCTCGGTATGGTGTGCCCGGAGGGGGGTGTGCGCCAGTCGAGCCGCGTCAGAGAGACTGTCGATGAGTTTGCGGCGGGCAGTTGTTGCGTGGTCCATTGCCTCGATGGGCGTCACCGCCGAACCCTCCATCACGGTGAGAATCGATCCTTTCCCCGTACGCACGATGCGCCAGACAAATGTGGCATCCACCTGCCTCAGCAGTACCGTGAACGCGTAGCCGCCCCAGTAGTCAGTGCCGAGCAATCCCATCTCCCTGCCCCGCGATTAGTTGATTCTATTTTGATGAAGCCACAGATCAGGGTACGGTACACGCTCGAAGAGGTCCATCGGGTGAATGCAGTATTTCCATGTGATTGGGCCGGGACGTCGTAGGGTCATGGTACTTGAACAACGCGATCGCCGCTCAGGAGATCTCGACCCGCCCAGCGGGCAGCCGAACGGGTGAGTTCACCGGCTCGGCCCAGGAACCCCGATACCGGGACCCCTCGTTAAGCACCGTCCGTTACCAGAAACTTGAGCGCCGCCAGAACATATCGTGGGCCGGGAGTTCGACCACCGGCGTCCGGGCCGCGTTCCAGACAAACAGACGGAACGAGGGCGGGGAGGGCCGGGGGCGAAGGTTGAAGAGCGACGCCGCGACTTGGCGAGAGGACGGCTCCCACGACGGAAGGAGTTCCCGTATCAGCACACGGAATCTTGGTTCGATTGGACCGCCGCGACATCGCAGGTAGCAGGGACGCGCAACGGAGGGCCGCCGTGGGCATCGACTTCCTCGTTACCTCCCTGATCGTGGTTGTTTCACCCGGCACGGGCGTTCTCTATACGCTGGCGGCTGGCCTCTCGCGGGGATCCCGCGCCAGCGTCGTCGCGGCATTTGGATGCACTCTCGGCATCGTCCCGCACATGGTTGCCGCGATCATGGGCCTCGCAGCGCTGTTGCATACGAGCGCGGTCGCGTTCCAGAGCTTCAAATACCTCGGCGTGGCCTATCTCCTCTATCTCGCCCGGAACACGCTGAAGGAGCACGGGGCACTCCAGGTGGAACAGCAAGTAGGGTCCCGGTCGGCCACGCGGGTCATCATTACCGCTATCCTGATCAACATCCTCAATCCGAAACTGTCGCTCTTCTTTCTTGCATTCCTGCCGCAGTTTGTGAGCGCGAATGACCCACATCCACTTTCGCGCATGTTCGCGCTCAGCGGCGTGTTCATGCTGATGACCTTCGTCGTTTTCGTCGGGTACGGTCTGTTCGCTGCGTCGATACGGAACCACGTGATCTCACGCCCCCGCGTGTTGACGTGGATGCGCCGTACGTTCGCTGGCGCGTTCGTCGCGCTCGGCGCGAAACTCGCGTTTGCCCATCGCTGAACACGTCTTTCCGTCGCACGTCGTGACACTGGTGTGTCCAATTACGCCTACTCCTCGAACGGTGCGTTCTTGGGCGCGATGGACGAACCACTGGAGCCGATGGGAGTACGCGCCCCCGAAGTCCTAGCGGGCGGAGCGGAGTCGCCGGCTCGAGACGTCTTCGGGCACTCAGAGACACAGATAGGGAGCGGCATCCCACGCCCGGGTGCGGGCGCTGCATCACGCTGCAGGACACGTCCGGGCCAAGTGGAAGCGACCAACAACGATGAGTACTCGAAGAGGGTACGTGATCGGCGTCATTGTAGTGTGGGCGATCATCTTGGGCGCCGCTCGCGTTTCGGGCTCGGGCGAGCATGTGCGGAGCGTGGCGTTGATTTGTTTCGGGTTCGCTCTCGGAATGGTCAGCGCATTCATCGCCGCGTCGTTCCACAAGTCGTAGGGAGCCTGCCACGACGATGACCGCCGAGAGCGCCAAAGCACTCGACGAACTTCGTCAACCCATCACCGATCAAATACGCGCTATCTGCGAGAAGGACCTCGACCGACTCATGAACCACTACGATGGGCTTCTTCGGCAGAAGGTGCTTCTGGAACAGATAATGGAAATTCCGAATTATACTGTCGTGGTGCGTCAGCGAGGGTGACGAAACCACACCCCTGGTAGGGTACGCCATGCAGCGCAAGGTCTTGCGGGGGTACGGAAATGTCAAACGAGACGTGGCTTATCTTTGTCGCACTTCGCGTATTGGTCTACGTCGCGCTTGTGAGAACTGGCCTCAGCCCTCTCCGCCACTTCCGATAGTCGGTTCCTTCTCGCGGCCGCGCAGGCTCCTCCATCGGATCAGGGGACCCTCACGCAAGTATAGGCCGCGTAGATCTGGGACTCGCTGTATTCGCTCTCTCGGATCTCTAGGCCGGCTCGCTCGAGCATGGGCTCCAGGAGCCAGGTGAAGGTGCTGTACTCTTCGCGCACGTGCGTTTCCAGTTCTGCACGTGTCCAGCCGATGTCCGGTCGCTGGGACGCGCGGGCGAGCCACTGCTCGAGCACGCGCTCCGTCTCGCTCGGGGCGAAAGAGTACACGAGGTCACGCACGCGGAACAGGCCCCCCGGTCGGAGCATGGCGGCAACCCGCACCAACGCGACGGCCTTCCAGAAGTCCGGCAGGTGGTGCAGGGCGTGACGGGAGCAGACGAAGTCTGCCGGCTCTCCCTGATGGACGTAGGTAAGGAAGCCCGACCGGACACACCCGAGATTCGTGATGCCTCGTTGTTTCGCTCGCGCCTCCGCGACAGCGAGCATCGGTGCGGAGATGTCCACCGCCACCACCCGGCGGCAGAACGGTGCGACGGCCACCGCGAGGGCACCGGTACCCGCTCCCAGATCAACGAGGGTGTCGGTTCGGCCGAGGCCGAGTTCGCGCAATCGCGCCACGTCGTCGCTGGGGTCATAATCGGCCTTGCGTTCATAGCCGGCAATGTACGTCGCATCGACATGTTCGTCGCCAGCGTGGGCTAGCTCATCAAACAGCCAGGGGGTAGTCTGCACAGAACGGCCTCCGAATCCCGCCACCAGTCTTTCCGAGAAACACGCCCGATCCCCTATGAACCCGAAATTCCGCTCAGGTTCTCGAACGCCCTGCCATCGGTGCAACCGATCCGGTTTCTCCTCCGCTCGCGTCGACTCCGTGGGCGTGCATCGCGGTCACGTTCATGACAGGCGCGCGGACAGGCGATAGGACCGCACCGACGTGCTCAGAGTATTGCCTCGTCGATATAACACCAACGCCAGTCTTCTCCAGGTTCGAACGATTGGATGATGGGGTGGCGGGTGACATGAAAGTGTTTGGTCGCGTGGTGGTTCTTTGAGTCATCGCAACACCCGACGTGTCCGCAGGTCAAGCAGAGGCGGAGGTGCACCCAGGTGTCGCCCAGTTCCAGGCATTCCTTGCACCCTCTTCCGGACGGCGTCACCTTCCGAATTTGATCCAGATGCGTGCAGGTCGTCGCCATACATCCTCCGATCTCGACAGGGTGCAGTGCACTCGTTGATGCTCCGCTAACCAAGCACAGTGGTGCAGACTGCCGTAACGTCCTTGGGATGGGAAAACAGCACGGCCCAGGCATCGCCGATCCACGCGTGAGGGCTGATACGGCCTTCTGTGGTGTCCGCGTCAAAGTTCGGTACGGTATCACCGAGCTGGAGAGTCATCAGCCACCTCCTCACGCGCGCCCCACGGACGCGTCCGTTCCGATAACGGTCCGGACGTCGGACGTCATTCCGTGCGGCGGCTCCGCGCGTTCCGCGTGCCGGGGTCGGCCAGCTCGGGCGGGCGACGGCCTCCGTCGACCGGTGCACGGTCGCGATGCCCGGGGTGGGGGGGAGCGCAACACCCGGAAGAGCCCTAACCGGCGTCACTCCGGAGTCCACTTCTGGGCATATACTGAGTGCCGGGCCGTTGTCGTTGCCTCGCATCTCATCGGACGGTCCCAGATCTGTACTCAATCGGCGGCCCGGCGGCTCTCTCCTTCCGTGATGCCCCGGTGGTTGTCCAATGGCGGGACGGTCCTTCCAGTACGCAGCGGACGGGGGTGTCCCGCGCCTTTCCGGATCCGGCCGAAAATAGGTCCACTGCCCGATACCCCACGCCGCCGTCCTGAAGATATCGTCGTACTGGAAGGTGTGTTGGTCGCTTCGGATGGTGCCCACGCGGCTCATTGTGGGGGGAAGGACCATGAACAGGGGACTGTTGGCCGGGTTCGTGGTGGGGTTGATCCTGGGCGTGGTAACGATGGCGCTGGCCCAGGGACTGCTTTGGGGATTCCTGAACGGGAGTACGTACCGGGTGCGCACACCGGTGGAGCAGCAGGCGTACGTCGCGGGTGTCGCGGACGCGTTGCGGGTTTCGCCAAGTGACACCGTCGCGGCGCGTGCTTGTCTCGAGCAGCGGTACAGCGGCCCGCGCGTCTCCGCGGACCAGCTTCAGGAGATTGTGGGGCGGTACCTTGTGGCGCACCCCCAGAGCGCGGGTGCCCAGATGGCTGCGGTGACGATGATCGCTATCGCCGACACGTGTGAGAGTCCCACGTCTCACTAGGTACAGGTACTCGTCTGTCCGCCGCCTCGTTCCGCACACATCCCGGCCCGGCCAGGGGGCGGACGACGCACAAGGGGCGCGAGATCCGTGGTGGGCGTGGCGGGGGGGAATCTGACCACGCCGTGCCCACGGATCCGCGCCCACTAGTTAGGGTCCCGTCTTCCGTGCCGGCTTTCCCCTATCGTTTGTCCGATTGGCGACTGTCTCCGAAAGCAGCCGAGTGCATCGCCGCGTGCTCGGTTCCGCGCGCGGTCAGTTCATAGCACGTATCGCTCTTGCGAGACACGTACTGCTTTCGCTCCAACTCCGCGAGCGCGCGAGTCCACTCGGGGCCTTCCTTCCGCAGCCGCCCCACCGCGACCACCTGCCCCGATTTTGGACCGACGTGGCGGAAGACCTTGCCGTAGCGGATCTTCGCCCGATACGCGCTGACAAGAATCACTTCCGCCGGTCTGCTGAGCCGCGACCTCACTTGGCTTGCCACGTCTGCCTCCTGCGCCCTGGCGGTCTGATCGTCGTACGTCGAAAGGGGGGGCGACAGTTCGCCGCCCGAACGGGCGCAATCGGGGAGATGCCCAGCGCCCCGGTCCGTTAGACATGGGTCGGGCGCTCCGGAGCGGCCGATCGGCCGTTGGAACGGGCCAAGACGCTCGGCGCTATGGCGCAACATCGGCAGCGTATCGGAGGCAATTTTGGAGAATTTCTGTGGCACGAGGTTTACACGACATTCACAGATTCTTCAACGGTCCTGGGTACAGTGTGATCGTGAAGTGTCTCGCTGCAGCACGGTTCCATCGCGCGTCGATCGACGGGCCCCAGTGGAAGCGCGCACAGGACGATCGCAGGGTGTTGGCGCGTCGCGTCGACGTTCTCCTGGTCGTCTGCTGTCTGGCGGGCGTGCTGTTCATGCGAGGGGCGGCCAGCCCGGGGCATCTATCGTCGCTGCTGCCTCCGGTGCTCCTGCCCGCCGTGGATCGCTTCGTTGGCTCCGATACGGTCGTGGCGGCGCCAGCGGGCCGGGCTCCCGCGTTCGACCGACCCGAGACGCTTCGCACGTGGGCTCCCGTCACCGCCGCGCCCGACGCCAATCGTGTCCCGCCTCGCTCCCAGCTCGCGAGGCTTGCGCTGCCTCCTCCCGTGGCGGCCTCGCCGTCGGACCGCTGACGGCGGGCCCCGAGTTCGAACCGCGTCGCTGGCCTCGTGGACAACACTGCGAGAGATGTGCGCCACGCGGGTTCGCCGCGGTCCACGATCGTGCGAGTCATGGGAGACTGCCAATTCAAGCGACGAGCGCGGAGGAGGATACAGCCATGCGCCGAGTTCTCGCAATGCTCGCCATTGGGGTGGTGACAGTTCTGGCGCCGGCCGCCGCAATGGCGCAATCGACAACCTCAGACGACACGGCACCTGCGGTCGGACCCGTGCAGGTCCACGGCGCTGACCTCGCGCCGGCCGATCTGCAGCCGCCTGTCTACCTTCAGGGGAACGGTCAGGGCGACGGCAACGGTCAATAGCGTTACCCGCGCCCGCGGCTCATACGGCGACACGGCCGGTGGGCTAACGCCCGCCGGCCGTATTCTCGGTGCGGGTCTGGCCGGCTAGCCGTGGAGCAGTGCGCGCGCCCACCGGACCGCATCGCGGGCGTTCTCGATGTCCCGGTCTATCCCGACATTGCGCGCGCGGCGCCACTTCGCAAACGCCAGGACTGTTTGAGCGTTCTGAAGCGAGCGGGTGGCCCGATACCGGGACCGTCCCGCGGTCCTCAGCGCCTGGAGCGGTCGCGCGAGCCGGTGGACGGTGATGAGACGCGTCAACTCCTCGATGGTGACGGCCCCGGTGGCGGTCTCGTCCGCGAGCATGTGACGTAACACGTACCGCTCCCGTTCCCATCCCCACCCCATCACGATGAGGATGAGCCACGCCCCTCCCCAGTCCGCAGCCTCTCGTACGATCCCTGCGGCACGCCCCGTTGCGGCGATGTAGCCCGTGTGGCAGAGGACCGCCGCGCCGAAACCGGCGGCTGCGAGGATCCACAGGCGCGGCGCCGTGCCGCGCACGTAGCCGAGGCTCGCCCCGAACAGGCTCGTGAACAGGCCCTGGCTCAGGCCGCCGATGAGGAGGCTCAACGCCGGGGCGGGCGCGAAGCGCGCGATCTGGCCCCCCGCCGCCATCTCGCGCACGTACGCGAGCGACTCGGCGAGGGCGAGCCCTGCGCCGACCGTCGCGCCGACAACCATGCCGTCGAGCGCGTCGCTGAAGACGCGTCGCGCGGACAGGAACACCCCGAGCACAATCGCCGCCTTGGCCGCTTCCTCCACGAGACCGGTCCACGGGCTAAGGGGGATGTAGCGTTGCAGCGGTGGCGGGAAGATGGAGTCGGGCAGGCCCGATGCCGCCTCCACCAGTCGGATCAGGATCGGCGTCACCGCGGCGCTGAGCGTGAGCATCACCACAAGATGGTTGATCGGCTCGCGTTCGTACGGGTCGGCAATCCACAGCAGCACGACATAGCACCCGGTGAACACGACGATGAGAAGGATGGTGGCGAGGACGGGCAAGCCCAGGGGCATCGGCCGCGGGGTTCGCCGCCCCCACCGCAACTCCTCCGTCGCGCAGCGGGACGGGTGCGGCGCTCCCGTTCGTATGGCCTCAGTCTCCGCCGTTGCGGAGGAACCCGGTCGAAGCGGATGGAAGACAGCGCATCGCTCGAAACGCACGGTCAACGCAACGAGCGGTCACGCACGGACCCGGGAGCGCGATCGATGGAGCGGTCGTTTCACGGCATTTTCCCGTACCTGGTCTCTCCGGTGGACGCGACGGGCCGCGTGCGGGAAGGCGTGCTCCGGCGGCTCGTCGAGCACCTCGTCGGCCAGGGCGTCCATGGGATCAGCCCGCTCGGAAGCACCGGGGAGTTTCCGTACCTGACCCCGGCGCAGCGCGAGGAGATCGTGCGGATCACGGTGAGCGCGGTGGGAGGACGCGTCCCGGTCGTACCAGGCGTGGCCGCGTACGCCACGCACGATGCGATCGCGCAGGGGCGCCGGATGGTCGACCTCGGGGTGGACGGGATCGTCCTCATTCTGCAGACCTACTTTCCGCTGCCCCGGTCTGCCGTCTTCGAGTTCTTCTCGTCCACCGCGAGGGCTGTGCCGTGCCCGATCGTGCTGTACTCGAACCCGAGGCTGCTCGGGGCGGAACTGACCCCGGAACAGGTCGTGACGCTCAGCGAGATCCCGAACATCCAGTATTTCAAGGATGCCTCGGGGGAAACCGGAAAGATCCTGACCGTCCTCAACCGCGCCGGCGACCGCGTGAAGGTGTTCAGTGCCTCCGCGCACGTGCCGCTGCTCGTCTTTCAGCTCGGCGGGGTCGGGTGGATGGCGGGACCCGCCTGTCTGTTGCCGGAGCGGTGCGTCGCGCTCTACGATCTGGCGCAGCAGGGTCGCTGGGACGAGGCCGACCGCTTGCAGCGGCGGTTGTGGTCGCTCAACGAGGTGTTTCAGCGCCACGCGCTCGCGGCGTGCGTGAAGGCCGGTCTCGAGCTTCAGGGGTTCGAGGTCGGCGATCCCATCCCGCCCGTGCCCGCGCTCAGCCCGGACGCCCGGGAAGAGCTTCGCGCAGCGCTCGCGCACGCGGGCGGTCCGATCGACTGATCGGATTCCCTAGCGCGCCGCCGCTCCCGCGCGCGCGATGGGGACACGCTACCCGTGGGAAGCGGCGTACTGCCCCCGGCGCTTGGCGATCGTCTTGAGGTGGTACGGCACGTGGTCGGCGAAGTGTTCGACGAGCCACTCCAGCGTCACGAGCCCGGCTTCCGTGTGGCGGCCGGTCTGGGTCCACGCCTCCGCGGGGGCCTGCCGCAGCAGTTCCGCCGTCGGCGCACGCACAGCTCGGAATAGCGTGAGCGCGGCGTCGAGCGACGCCGACGCGTATCCGAGGGTCTGCGCCCAGCGCCCCTGATCGAACCCGACGAGCGTGGCGCCCGGCTCGGCAAGCACGAACCGCATCCGGACCGCCGCGACCAACTCCGTGTCGGCGACGTGCACGGCGTTCTCGTGGATGCTCCAGTGCCCCGGGCCCGGACGAAAGGCCAGCTCGTCTCTCGGGATGCCGGCGACCGCGGCCTCCAAGAGGCGCGGGCCGTCGGCGTACGCGCGAATCAGCTCGGCGATGCGTTCCGGCGTCGGCATCGATGCTCCCGGCGGTGACGACTTGACCGTGTGAGGTTCGCGGACGGGACGGCGGGGCCCTGCGCGGCCGCCGCTCACCGCGGAAGAGGAGGAGCAACGGGGAGGAGTTCGCGTATTTGCTTGAGCCGACGCGGCCGGGCAAGCTGGTCGACCCGACGGGCGCTCGCGACGGACCAGTCCCGCGGCATCGTGGTGTTCGACGCGGTCGACGAGGATACCGCCCAAGGGATCATACAGCGCGATCCGGCGGCCACGCGGGGCGTGTTCAGGGCGGTCCTCCAGCGCTAGCGGGTCGTTCTGCTTCGGGGCCGTCGCCGGTGAGCGCGACTCGCGGGATTCGCGGTTGGCCGGAGGTGCGCTCGCGACAGGAGGGGAATACCAGTCGTCGATGAGCGTCCTCGAGTCGCATGTCGACGTCCGTTTTGCGGAGTTCGACGAGAACCGCGCCCACCACGAAGGGCTCGCGCGGACCCTGGCCGAGCGGCTGGCGCGGGTGCGTGAGGGCGGCGGCGCCCGGGCCCGCGAACGTCAGCGCGCGCAGGGGAAGAAGACCGCGCGCGAGCGCATCGAGTCCCTGCTCGACGCGGGATCGCCGTTCCTCGAGATCGCGCCGCTTGCGGCGTGGGGGATGTACGGCGGTGACGCCCCCGCCGCGGGGATCATCACGGGCATCGGCCGCGTGCACGGCGGTGAATGCATGATCGTGGCGAACGACGCCACGGTGAAGGGCGGCACCTACTATCCGCTCACGGTCAAGAAGCACCTCCGCGCCCAGGAGATCGCGCTCGAGAACCGGCTCCCGTGCATCTACCTCGTCGACTCCGGCGGCGCATTTCTGCCGCTGCAGGCCGAGGTGTTTCCGGACCGCGACCACTTCGGCCGGATCTTCTTCAATCAGGCTCGACTCTCCGCCAAAGGCATCCCGCAGATCGCCGCGGTGATGGGGTCCTGCACCGCCGGCGGCGCGTACGTGCCGGCGATGTCGGACGAGGCCGTGATCGTGCGGGGTACCGGCACGGTCTTCCTCGGCGGTCCGCCGCTCGTGCGGGCCGCGACCGGCGAGGAGGTGACCGCCGAGGAGTTGGGGGGCGCCGACGTGCACTGCCGCCGCAGCGGCGTGACGGACCATCTGGCGGTGGATGACGCGCATGCGATCGCAATCGTGCGCGACATCGCCGGCACGCTGAACCGCGTCAAGGCGCCCGCGCTCGACCTCGCGGCGGCCGAGGACCCCCGGTACGACCCGCGCGAGCTGTACGGCGTGCTGCCTCGCGACCTCCGTCGCCAGTTCGACGTCCGCGAGGTGATCGCCCGGGTCGTCGACGGGAGCCGGTTTCACGAGTTCAAGGCGCTGTATGGCACGACGCTCGTCACGGGATTCGCGCGGATCCACGGGATCCCCGTCGGCATCGTCGCGAACAACGGGGTGTTGTTCGTCGAGAGCGCCGAGAAGGGCGCGCACTTCATCGAGCTGTGCGGGCAGCGGCGGATTCCGATCGTGTTCCTCCAGAACATCACGGGGTTTATCGTCGGCCGCGAGTACGAGGCCGCGGGAATCGCGCGGGCCGGCGCCAAGATGGTGCACGCGGTCGCGACGTGCGGCGTGCCCCGCCTGACCGTGATCATCGGCGGTTCGTACGGCGCCGGCAACTACGCGATGTGCGGACGGGCGTACGCGCCGCGGTTTCTCTGGATGTGGCCGAACGCCCGGATCTCGGTCATGGGCGGCGAGCAGGCGGCCGCGGTGCTGGCCACCATCAAGCGCGACCAGCGCGCGCGCGACGGACAGACGCTCAGCCCGGCCGAGGAGGCTTCGATCGCCGCCCCCGTGCTCGCGAAGTACGAGGAGGAGGGCAATGCGTACTACAGCACGGCGCGCCTGTGGGACGACGGCGTGATCGACCCCGTCGACACGCGCACGGTGCTGGGGCTCGCGCTGTCCGCCACCCTCAACGCACCGGTCCGCGGGATGCGGCCCGGCGTGTTCCGCATGTAGCGCCGATGCGGACCGTGTTGGTCGCCAATCGCGGCGAGATCGCCGTCCGTGTCATCGGCGCGTGCCGTGAGCTGGGTCTTCGGACGGTCGCGGTATACGCGGATCCCGACCGGGACGCCCTCTACCCGCGGCTGGCCGACGACCGGGTGCCTCTTGGCGCCTCGGACCCGCTGGACACGTACCTGCACGTCGGTCGCCTGCTCGACGCGGCGCGGCGCTCGGGCGCGGACACGGTGCACCCTGGGTACGGGTTTCTCGCGGAGTCGGCGGAGTTCGCCGCGGCGGTCCGCGAGGCGGGCCTGGTGTGGGTCGGTCCGCCCGCGGACGTGATCGCCCGCGTCGGGGACAAGACGGAGGCGCGGCGGCTCGCAAGGCGAGCGGGGGTCCCGGTGGTGGCGGGATGTGACGCTGAGGAGACGTCGGACGCGGACCTGACGGCCGCGGCCGGCCGGATCGGATTTCCGTTGATGATCAAGGCCGCCGCGGGCGGCGGCGGCCGGGGCATGCGGCGCGTGAATGAGGCCAGCGACCTCCCGGGAGCGCTCGCGTCGGCCCGGCGCGAGGCGCGGGCGGCGTTTGGCCGGGACGCCTTGTTGTTGGAGCGCCACCTCGACGAGGTCCACCACGTGGAGGTGCAGGTTCTGGCGGACGCCACGGGGGTCGCCATGGCCCTCGGCGAGCGCGAATGCAGCGTGCAGCGCCGACACCAGAAGCTGATCGAGGAGTCGCCGTCGCCGTTCGTGACCGCGGAGCTGCGATCGCAGCTCGAACGCGCCGCCGTGGCGATCGCGGAAACGGCCGGGTACGTCAACGCGGGCACCGTGGAGTTCCTGGTAGACGCCGACCGCCGCTGGTATTTCCTGGAGGTGAATGCGCGGCTGCAGGTCGAGCACCCCGTGACCGAAATGGTGACCGGCGTGGATCTCGTCAAAGCGCAGCTGCACCTCGCCGCCGGTGACCGGCTGCCGGCGGACGGCAGCGGGCGCTCGCGGGCCCCGCGGGCGCGGGGTCACGCGATCGAGTGCCGGGTGTGCGCGGAGGACGCCGCGCACGGGTTTCGCCCGACGCCGGGACCCATTCTCGCCCTGGTGGAGCCGCATGGGCCCGGGGTGCGCGTGGACTCGGGGTTGCGCGCGGGATGGCGCGTGCCCGTCGAATACGATCCGATGCTCGCGAAGGTCATCGCCCACGCCGCGACGCGCGAGGACGCCGCAACGCGGATGGCGGACGCGCTCGGACGCTACGTCATCCTGGGATGCCAGACGAACTTGGAATTCCTGCGCGCGGTGGTGCGGCACGACGCCTTCCGGGACGGGGAAACGACGACGCGGTTCCTGGAGCGCCATTTCGGGGCGTGGACCGGCGAGGCGGACGGGCTCGCCGCCGCGGCCGCCGCGGTGCTGACGCAGGTGCGCGACGCGGGTACGGCCGAGGCGACTGCAGCCCCAGGGGAGGGAGGATCGCCTGCCGGTAGCCCGGGCCGGGATTGGGACCCATGGTTGCGGGTCGGCCCCTGGCGCATGGGGATGTCCGGACCGCCGGGCGCGCATGAGTGAGGTCGTCCTTCGGGCCGGTGGCGTCGCGGCGCGGTACGAGGTATCGCGGGACGGGGACGCGTGGACCGTGCGGGTGGGGCCCCGTACGCACCGCCTGCGACTCACCCTCCTCGAGTCCGGGGTGGCGCTCGTCGAGTCTGACGGACGGACGCACCTCCTGCATGCGGCGGCGGCGGGCGGACGCACCTTCGTGCACCTCGACGGCGTGACCCTGGACTTCGAGCCCGTGCGGCGGGGTGGCGAGCGCGGCGGCGGCGCGACAGACGATACCGGCGACCTCCGCGCGCCGATGCCGGGTGTGGTCACCCAGGTGTTGGTGCGGGTCGGGGACACCGTCCGGACCGGGCAGCCGCTGCTCATCGTCGAAGCGATGAAGATGGAGCATGTCGTGCGCGCCGGCGGCCCCGGGGTGGTGCGCGCCGTGCGCGTCGCCGCCGGAGACCAGGTGGATGGGGGAGCCGTCGTCGCGGAGTTGGCTCCGGTCATGCCCGGCGACACGCCGTGACGGGTAAGGCCGGGGAAGCACGCGACCCGCTCCCAGACGGCCTGGCGGCGCCGTTCGCGGGGCTTCCCCGCCGGGTGCGGATCGTTGAGGTCGGCCCGCGCGACGGCCTCCAGAACGAGGCCGCCAGGCTCTCGATCGACGACAAGGTCGCGTTCGTCAGGCGCCTCGCGGCGGCGGGACTTCGGACGATCGAGGTAGGCGCGTTCGTGCGCCCGGACCGCGTGCCGCAGATGGCCGACACCGACGCCGTGGTGCGTCGACTCGGATCGCTGGACGGCGTCGCGCTGTCCGCGCTGGTGCCCAACCGGCTCGGTATGGAGCGCGCCATTGCGTGCGGTCTGCGCGACGTGTCGGTGTTCACCGCGGCGTCAGAGGCGTTTGCGCGACACAACATCAACATGACGATCGACGAGTCGCTCACACGGTTCGGCGAGGTCCTGACGCTTGCGGCCGAGCGCGCCATGCGTGTGCGCGCGTACGTGTCCACGGCGTGGTGGTGCCCGTACGACGGACGCGTGAATCCGGATGCGGTGCGCCGGGTCGCGGGACGCCTGTTCGAGATGGGGTGTGGGGAGATCTCGTTGGGGGACACGATCGGCGCGGCGACGCCGGCGGACGTCGCGGCGTTGTTGGACGGTCTGGCGCGCGATCTGCCCCGAGGCGCCCTGGCGGTCCACTTCCACGACACGCGGGGGACGGCGCTTGCGAACGTCCTTGCCGCGCTGTTGCAGGGCGTCACCACGATCGACGCCGCGGCCGGCGGTCTCGGCGGTTGCCCGTACGCGCCCGGCGCGTCGGGCAACTTGGCGACCGAGGATCTCGTCTACATGCTGCACGGGATGGGAATTGACACCGGGGTGGACCTCGCCCGGTTGGTCGAGGCGTCGCGACCGCTTGCGCTGCTGGTCGGCCGCGCGCTGCCGTCCCGCTATCTCCAGGCCGGGCCGCCGCCGGCGGGCTGATTCAAACGTTCAGTCGACGGGGGACGGGGCCGGTCGTGTCGAGCCGGCGCTCCTCGGTTCGTGTACGCCCGCGTCGGGGATCAGGGATGGGTGCGAAGCAACATGACGACGCTCGGGAGCACCAGCAACACCGTGACGACAATGACCGCCACCACCGACGGGCCGCGCGCGGCCGTGGCGCGCCGGTCGAGGGCATCGAGGACCATGAGGCGCACGCCGTTCAGGGCGTGGTACACGACCGCTGCGACTAGAAGCGCTTCCATCGGGACGAGGTACGGCAACGCATAGCCGGTGACGGTTCGCTCGTACAGACCGGGAGCGAAGGGCACGAGGGCGATGTCCAGGATGTGAAGGAGCAAGAAGCCCAGGATCCCGATCCCGGCGACTCGGCTCAGGGCGAACGCCCATTGCCCCGGGTAGTTCCACCATCCGAGCGGGCGGCGGCGGAGCAGGAACGTGACCAACACGCTCGCGGTCGCGAGGATTGCGAGGTAGGTGAGCGAGGCCAGCACCACCAGGCTCGCGATCAGGACGGTGGGGATCCAATCCGCCCCGGCCAGGGGGCCACCGCGTTCGCCCCGCGCTCCCGCGCCGATGGCGATCGTGCCGAGCGCGATAAACGCGAGGCCTCCCACCGCGAAGACGCCGTCGACCACCGCCCGCGCGCGGCGCAGGTGGTCGCGCAGCACCCCGTGCACCCCAACCAGACCGTGCGTCAAGGCGAGGACGAGCAGCATCCAGTCGAACACTCGCCAAGATGCGCTGCCCCACCGCCGGTTCACGAACGCCGCGCCTGTCGCGGACGGCGCATGCTGGTAGTGCATGACAAACAGGTGTCCCAGCACAAAGGCGACCATGAGCGCGCCGCTCACACGCAGGTAGTACCACGTGAGGGCGTCGCGACCGCGCACGGGGCGACTAGCGATCGGCGGCCCCTTTCCGCAGCAACTGGATCGAGAGCAGCGGATTGATCGCGACCGGGCACGCCGTCACGCAGTTGCCTACGTCGTGACACGCGTGGACCCCGCCGTCTCCCAAGAGGAGGGGCAGGCGGTTCTTCTCGATGGGTTCACGGACGTCGGCGCTCAACACGTACGCGCGGTTCAAGGCCGCGGGTCCGAGGTAGGCGGGGTTCAGGGCCACGACGGGACAAGCGGAATAGCAGGCGCCGCAGGAGATACATCCGAGTTGCCGATCCACGACGTCGCGGACCCGCGAGTCCGGACGGACCACGGCCGGCGTGCCGTCGCGCCCCATCATGGAAGCGTCCGTCGCCGCAAAAAAGGGGTCGACGGCCTTGTACTTGGCGAAGAACGGCGCCATGTCAACGACGAGATCCTTGATCACCGGCAGCGACCGCAGGGGTTCGACGTGGACGGGGCTCCTCAGGCGGTCCAGCCGCCGGCGGCACGCGAGATCTTCGCGGCCGTTGATCAGGACCGCGCACGATCCGCACATCCCCGCACGACACGAGTAGCGGAACCCCAGGCTGCCGTCTGCGTGCTCCAGGATCCAAAAGAGGCCGTCGAGCACGCTCATCTGTGGCTGGATCTCGACCGTGTACGACCGCCACGCGGGCCGCGCGTCGGCATCGGGGTTGAAGCGCCTGACGCGGAAGATCACGGCCGCGCGGCGTGCGGGGTCGGGAGATCGTCAGGCGTCAGGCGGTTCAGGCGCACCGGCTCGGTCCAGGGCGTGCGGTCCCGCGCTTGGCAGATGTTGACGAGCCAGCGGGTATCGTCGCGGTCGGGGAAGTCGCGCCGCGCGTGCGACCCGCGACTCTCCTGTCGATGGCGCGCCGCGGTAGCCGTCAGGCGAGCCGCCGTCAGCAAGCTTCGCACATCGAGGGCCTGCTGCCAGGTCAGGTTCCACCGGGCGCCGGGCGGAGCCGCCACGTGCGCGGCGCGATCCTCCAGCTCGGCGATCTCCGCCAGCGCGCGCTCGAGCCCCGGCGCGTCGCGGACGAGCCCGACATGGTCCCACATGACCCGCTGGAGGCGGTCGCGGATCTGAAACGGGCTCTCGCCGCGCTCCCGCGCCAACGGCGCGATCGCCTCGCGCTGGGCCTGCGCGGCCTCGGTCTCGTCCGGATCCGCGAAGGACCACTCGGCGCACATCCGCGCGGCGGTGCGGCCCGCCCGCGATCCAAACACACACGAGTCCGCCACTCCGTTGCCGCCGAGGCGGTTCGCCCCGTGCACCCCGCCGGCATCCTCGCCCGCCACCAGGAGTCCCGGGAGGGACGGCACGTGACAGTCCACGTCGATCCGCGCACCGCCCATGTGGAAGTGCGCCGTTGGGATCACCTCCACCGGGCCGGCGCAGAGGTCGTAGCCGACCTCCGCGCAGCGCTTCACCATGCCGGGGAAGTTGCGCGCGACGAACTCGGCACCCAGCGGGGACGCATCCAGCAGCACTCCGCCCGCGGGGGTGCCGCGGCCAGCCATGATCTCCAGGTAGCTCGCCCGCGCGACGAGATCCCGGGTGGCGCGCTCCATTCGCAGCGCGTCGTACCGCACCATGAAACGCTCGCCTTGCGCGTTGAGCAGCCACGCCCCGGCGCCTCGGAGACCCTCCTCCAACACCATGCCGGACAGCCGCGACGCGCCGGCGAGCAACCCGGTGGGGTGGAATTGCATCATCTCCATATCAATGAGGTCGCACCCGGCCCGGTACGCCATGGCGTAGCCGTCCCCGGTCTTCTCCAGCGACGGCGCGGAGTATGTGTACATCCGCGGTCCCCCGCCGGTGGCGAGCAGCACCACGCGGGCACGGGCCAGGACAAACGCACCCGTCTGCTGTTGCAGCAGCAGTGCGCCGGTGATCCGATGCCCCGCGCGGTCGTGGATCAGCTCCACCGCACGCGTTTCATCGAGCACGCGGATCCGCCGCGCGAACAGCTGGTCGTGGAGCCGGCTCACGATTTCGATCCCGGTCAGGTCCCCGCGATGGACGGTCCGGTCGAACGACTGGCCGGCGAACGCCTTCTGATGGATCTGCCCGTCCTCGCGGCGATCGAAAAAACACCCGACCTTCGTCTCCAGCTTCCGGATGACGTCGGGGGCCTCGGAGACAAGAGCCCAGGCGAGATCCTGGTTGTTGAGGAATTGGCCTCCCGCAAGGGTGTCGCGAAAGTGTCGCTCGACCGAATCGCGCGGGTCCAAGGCGGCGTTGAACCCGCCCTGCACGAGCCGCGTGCATCCGCTCTTCCCGACCAAGCCCTTGGCCACGACCGTGATGTCGAGTCGCGGTTCCAGGTCGTACGCGTGCAGGGCGGCCAGCAGGCCCGCCCCGCCGCTGCCGAGGATCAGGACGTCGCACCGGAGCTCTTCCCACTCACGGCTCATCGCGGAGCCCCAATCGTCGGTAAACATCCGCCAGGCGCGCGTGGGCCCGTTGCGCAACGTCGCGGTACATGCTCTCGCCGTGCGCGTCCATCGCGACGATCAGCGGACCGAACGCCCGGACGCGAAACTGCCAGAGGCACTCCGGCATCAGATCTTCCCAGTAGACGTGTTCGATCGCCTCGACCTGTTCGGTTTCCACGGACGCGGCGCCGCCGACAATCGCCAAATAGACGCCGCCATGGCGCGTCAGGGCGGCGCTGCTCTCGTCGGAGAGGCCGCCTTTCCCGATGATCGCGCGGACGCCGCAGACGCGCAGCACATCCTCGGTGAACCGGTCCATCCGCATGCTGGTCGTCGTCCCCACGGTCATCGCTTCGTACCCGCTCGCCGCCGTCGCGCTGCGACGGACGTTCGGCGCGACGTGTAGGAGCGCGCCTCCGCGCAGGTCGACGGGCGACGGTTGCGCCTGATCAAACATGCGGATCAACGTGGCGTCGCGAATCCCCCAGACGATGCCGTCAAGCAGGACGGTGTCGCCGACGCGCAACGCCCGCACCGCGTCCTCGGAGAGCGGGGTCTCGAGCCGGTGCTCCATCGTTAGTACGTAATCTCCACGCGCCCGTCGCGGTACACGCGGGCGCGTCGGCGTTCGCCGCGCCAGCACTGCATGTTGATCGCCACCGGGTTCAGCGTGATGTGTGTCCACGCCGTCTCGATGTGCAGATCGAGCGCCGTGGTATCGCCTCCCAGGCCCATCGGACCGATGCCCGTGCTGTTGATCGCGTCGAGCAGTTCGCACTCGAGCGCGGCCACCTCCGGATCGGGGTGGCGCTGGCCGATCGGCCGCAGCGTCGCTTTCTTCGCGAGCGTCACGCAGAGATCCGAGGACCCGCCGATGCCGACCCCGATGATCGTCGGCGGGCACGGTCGACCGCCGGCGCCCACGCTGGTTTCGAGCACGAACTTCTTGATGCCGGCGATTCCGTCGGCGGGCAGCAGCATCTTCAAGAAGGACATGCTCTCCGACCCCGATCCCTTCGGCATCATCAGAATGTCGATATGGTCGATCGCGTCGGAGAACTCCACGTGCACGACCGGCACACTCTCTCCGGTGCTCGTCTGTCGGTTCTCCCGACGGATCGGAGAGACGATGCTCGATCGCAGCGGCGTCTCCGTGGTCGCCCGCTCCACCCCGCGGCGCAGCGCATCGATCATGCGAACGCCGTCGATCGACACGCCCCGCCCAATTGTGATCCAAAAGATCGGGATCCCCGTGTCCTGGCACACCAGCGTCTGCTTGCGGTCCGACACCTCGATCGCCTTGAGCATCGTGCCAAGGATCCCGCGCGCCACCGGGTTTGACTCGCGCGTCTGGGCGTCTCGCAGCCCCTGACGGATGTCGGGGGGGATGTCGATTTGCGCGTCCACGTAGAGTCGGCGCCCAATCTCCTCGAAGAGGGCATCGCGTTCGGGCGTGTCGAGCGACAGATCAATCATGAGTGGACTCCTCATATCCTCTCGGTGCCGTTCTCATGTCCGCTTGGACCCCGCGCCGGCCGCGACGCGCTCGCCGGTCCGTCGGTGCCGCGCGTGCTCGGTGAGGGTGCGCGCATGCCTGCGGTCCGTTCCCGATACACCGCCTGCGCGCGCCCGCGTCTACAGTCCCATGTACGCGGCGCGCACGCCGGGGTCATCGTACACCTCCGCCGCCGATCCGGACAGCACGATCCGTCCCCCCTCCATGACGTACGCGCGGTCCGCCACGGCGAGGGCGTTCTCGACGTCCTGTTCGACCAGCAGCACGCTCGTCCCCTCGGCGCGGATCTGGACGAGGACGTCCAGCATCGCCGCCGTGACAAGCGGCGACAGCCCAAACGACAGCTCGTCGATGCAGAGGACCTTCGGGCGGGACATCAACGCCCGACCGATCGCGCACATCTGCTGCTCGCCCCCGGAGAGGGTGCCGGCCAACTGGCGGCGCCGTTCGTGCAGCCGCGGCAGGATCTCGTAGACATGTGCGAGCGTCGCCGGGATGCCGGCGTCGCGCCGGAGGTACCCGCCCATGAGCAGATTCTCCTCCACCGTCATCGAGCCGAACAACCGCCGGCCCTGGGGCACGAGCGTCAGTCCGCGCGCCGTGACATCCGGCGGTTCGAGCCCCGCGACCGGCCTACCGGCGAGCGAGACCGCGCCCCCCCACGGCGGCACGAGGCCCGTCAGCGCGAGCATCGTCGTCGTCTTCCCGGCCCCATTGTTGCCGAGCAGGGTCACAATCTCGCCCTGGGCGACGTCCAACGTCACGTTCCACAGGACCTGGATCGCCCCGTAGCCGGCCATGAGGTCCCGGATTTCAAGGAGCGCGATCGCCGTCCCTCCCGGTGTCGGCCCGCGGAGCTCGATGGGCCCACGGGCCGCTCCGCTGTCGGCGACGGGAGTAGTGCTCGCCGAAGTAGGCGGCGACGACCTGCGGGTCGCGGACGACGTCCGCCGGGCTGCCCTCGGCGAGCAGCTGTCCGTGGTGCATGACGACCACGCGGTGCGAGAGCCCCATGATGACCTTCATCAGGTGCTCGATGACGATGAGGGAGACCCCGCTGCGGTGCACGGCGCGGACGAGCTCGAGCGCTGCTTCCATCTCGCCGGGGTTGAGGCCCGCCATCGCCTCGTCCAAGAGCAGCACGGACGGCCGGATGGCGAGCGCCCGCGCGAGCTGGACGCGCTTCTGCTCGGCCAGGCCGATCTCGCCGGTCGTCCGGTCGGCGAGCCCGCTGAGGCCGACAAACTCCAGCACCTCGTCAGCGCGTTCCGCGGCCGCGCGGCGATCGGTTCGCCCACCGAACAGCGCCCCCACGAGCACGTTCTCGCGCACGGTCATCTCCTTGAAGACCCGGACGATCTGGAACGTCCGGGCGATCCCCATGTGCACGATGGCGAACGGCGGCCGGCCCGTCACTTCCCGCGCGCCCAAAAAGATGTGGCCGGCCGTGGGCCGGTACGCGCCGGCGATCAGGTTCATCAGCGTGGTCTTCCCGGCGCCGTTCGGGCCGATCAGCCCGAGGATCTCTTGGGCCTTGAGCTCCAGCGAGACCGCGCGGACCGCCTGCAGCCCGCCGAAGGACTTGGATACGCCCTCGAGCCGGAGCGCCGTACTCATACGCGAAGCCGCCGGGTGCCCTCGAACAGCGAACGCCACGACAGGCCCTGTTGCCCCGTGAGATACGGCCAGACGCCGCGCGGCAGGAACAGGACGATCACGACGATGACGACTCCCAGGAACAGCGTGTGGGCGGTCAGCAGATTCGCCCAGAGGTACTGGTCGACGATCTCGACGAGAAACGCGCCGACGACGGGGCCCCAGAGCGTCCCCGCGCCGCCGACCAGCGTGAGCACCACCATGGTCAGGCTGTAGAGCGGGTCGAAGACCGACGGGGGATTCACGAACGTGATCCAGACCGCGTACACGCTGCCCACGAGGGCGGCCACGATCGCGGAGAGGCCCCAGCACGCGGTCTTGTAGTAGGTCGCGTTGACGCCGCACGCCGCCGCCGCGTGTTCGTCCTGCCTGATCATGCGGCAGGCGTATCCCCACGAGCCCCGGAGGATCACGTGGGTGATGAGCAGCGCCAGCCCCAAGACGGCGGCCATCAAGTAGTAGACGTCGGTGTCCCCGATCGGCACGCGCAGAATGATGCCGTTCGGGCCCCCGACCCACGGCACCATGATGACGATCTGGCCGAGGGCCTGCGCGGTCCCGAGGGTGGCGATCGCGAAGTAGTGGCCGTTCAACCGTAGCACGATCGGGCCGATGACCGCCGCGAAGGCGAGCGCGGCGAGCGCGGACGCGCCGAGCGCCGGCAACAGCGTCCAGTGCAGGTGAGCCACGAGCGCGGCCGTGACGTACGCCCCGATCCCGAAGAACGCCACGTTCCCGACGGAGGGGTAGCCGCAGAGCCCGCCGATCAGGTTCCAGGAGAGCGCGAGCGCCATGTACATGAGAATCGTCGTCGCTTCGCGCAGGGGATACCCGGAGGCAACGAGCGGGGTCGCCAGCACCGCAATGCCGAACCCGACGGGGAGGGCGACGCGCAGCACGGCCGCCCGTCCGGCCCGGCGCGCCGCGCCGGCTGCCGGACGCAGTGCGTCCGCGGGCGCCGGCGATCTCGCGGGCAAGCTCACGCGGTCACCCGGCCCCCCAGGCCGCGCGGGCGCAGCGCCAGGATGAACACGAGCATGATGAAGGCGGCGGCATCGACCGCGCCGGAGCCGATGACCACGGACGCGACCGATTCGACCATGCCGAGGACCAACCCACCGAGCAGGGGGCCGTAGACGTTGCCGAGGCCCCCGAGGCACGTCACGACGAAGGCCCGCAGCGTCAGGCCTCCGCCGATCTGGGGCGAGAAGGGGAAATTCACGCTGTACAGCGCGCCGGCCACGCCAGCCAGGCCGCAGCCGAGACCCATCGTGAGCGCGAACACTATCGGAAGCCGGACGCCCATCAGGCTGGCCGCGTCCAGATCCATTCCCGTGGCGTTGATCGCGCGGCCCATCCGGGTGTGGTGCATGAACCGCGCGAGCGCGACGGTCATGACGAGAGCGGCCGCGAGCACGGCGACCCGCGTGTACGGGATCGTGAGCGCACCGATCGCGAGGCTGGTCGCGCTGTACGACGTGATGACCGCCCGCGGGTCCGCCGTCCACAGGAGAATCCCGATGTTCACAAGCACGTAGTCGATGCCGAACGTGAGGAGCAGGGTCAGGAAGAACTGGCCGCGCATCACCCGGTTCAGCAGGTACCGCTGCATCAGGAACCCGAGCACGGCGAGGACGGCGAAGTCGATCGGGATGCTGAGCAGCGGGTCGAGGTGCAGCGGGGACGTCAACAGCATCCACGTGAGATAGGCGCCGAGCATGATGAACGACCCGTGCGCCAGATTGACGATGTTGAGGATGCCCCACTCGAGCGAGAACGCTAGCGCGCTGAGGGCGTACACTCCTCCGAGCAAGAGGCCGTTGACGATGATCTGCGGCCAGATCTCCACCGGTCGCCTACCGGCCCGCGGCCGACCCGCCGGGTCCGCGCGCCGTGCGCGGCCCGGCGGGTGAGCGCCTGATCAGCGCTGGGCCCAGCTGGGCATCGGGAACTTGAGGTTGGCGAGGTACTTCTGCGGCCAGATCGGCACGGGCGCCCCGTTCTGAATCTGGACCGCCGCCCCCAGCTGATTGTCCTCGTGCCAGTTGTTGTCGAAGTGCACAAATCCGGCGATGGTCGCGAAGGTGGTGTTGAGGAACGCGGCGCCGACCTTCGCGGGGTCGGTGCTGTTCGACTTCGCGATCGCCTCCACCAGGAGCTCGACGCCCTCCGCGGCGTCGCCCACGTGGTAGTCCGGGATGTACCCGCGCTTCGCCTTGAACCCCGCGACGAACTGCTGGGTGTTCCCGAAGTACGGGTCTGTGTAGTTGACCTGCGGCAGCCACGGCGACGGGCCAATCACGTACTCGGCGTCCTTGCCGAGCGCCTTGACGTAGTCGGGCGTGGGCGGCGCGACCGTGAAGGCCAGCGCCTTGAAGTTGAGGCCGTTCTGCTTCGCCTGCCTGGTGATCAGGATCGCATCTTCGATGTGCCCCGAACTCATCAGCACGTCAGCGTTCAGCGGCTTGATCTGGGCCACGAGCGAGGAGACGTCCGTCGTGGCGGCCGGGTACTGGAAGTCGCCGAGCACCCGGATGCCCTTGTTCTTCATGTACGCGACCGCCCCCTCGGCGACGCCGACGCTGAACGAGTCGTCGGCGTGCATCATGACCGCGGTCTTAATACCGCTTTGCTTCGCCAGGAGCGCGTCCACGATCGGGTACATGTACTGGTAGTCGTACATGATCGGTCCGATCACGTTCTTGTTGCCGGACGTCCAGATGACCTTCGCGACGCCTTCGTCGGCCATCATGACCGCGCCGAGCTTGCTGCTGATCGCCGCGGCCGCGATCGTGTTGTCGGACGAATACGGCCCGAGGATCAGCGAGATGTGGTCTTGGGTCACGAGCTTCTCGATCAACGCGGCGGACTGGGCGGGTTTGCTCTCGTCGTCGTAGTACTTGATCGGGGCCAGCTTGTACGCCACACCGTTGATCTTCACCCCGCCGTGTGCGTTGATCCAGTCGACGGCGAAGTCGTAGCCGTCGGTGGTGAGCTTGCCGGCCGCCGCCAAGCTGCCCGTGTTCGAGATGGCCGCGCCCAGCCTGATCGTGTGGCTCACGTCCTGCGGGGAGGCCGTTCCCTGGAACCCGATGGTCACCAGCAAGACCAGCGCTACCGCGGCGGCGATGCTCCCGAGCGTTAGCCGCATCCGTCGTCACCCCACTTCCTGGTGAGGATCGCGGGCCGGCGGACGAGTCCCAGTCGCCGCCGGCCCGTGTGCACCCGTTGCGCCTGCAAGCCGTTATGCGCGATATGGGAAAGGCTTGCGGTGAGTTCCGCCCACCGGGGCCGAATCCCTGCCGTGGCCGGGCCGCCGCGGGGCGCCGGAGCGGGCTCGGGCGTCGGCGCGGTCGCGGCGCGCGTCGTGTTCAGCCCCGCCAGCCTCTGCTACAATAGGCGCAGACGATGCCCGCGAATCTCACGCCGCAGTATCTCGAGGCCGAGCGCCGGTACCGCCAGGCCACCACCCCCGAGGAGCAGCTCGCCGCCCTCGAGGAGATGATGGCCACGATCCCCAAGCACAAGGGGACCGAACACATGCGCGCCGATATCCGGCGCCGCATGGCCAAAACGCGCACCGACGCCGCGCGCCGCAAGGCGGCCGGCGGGAAGGGGCCGACCTGGCACCACGTGCCCCGCGAGGGCGCCGGCCAGGTCGTGCTCGTGGGCCCCCCGAACGCCGGCAAGTCGCGGCTGCTCGCGGCCCTCAGCCACGCGACCCCGGTCGTCGCGCCGTATCCCTTCTCGACGCGCATGCCGCTGCCCGGCATGGTGCCGTTCGAGGACGTGCAGGTCCAGCTCGTGGACCTCCCGCCGATCGCGCACGAGACCGCGGAGCCGTGGCTCCTGGCGCTGGTGCGCCAGGCGGACGGGGCGCTCTTGGTCGCGGACCTGGCCGACGACGACGTCCTGTCGGCGATCGAGACCGCGCTCGACATCGCGTCGCAGTTCCGCGTGCAGCTGGGTCGGCGCGGCGCGGGCGAGGACGTCGTCCCGAGCCTGATGGTCGCAACGAAACTGGATGCCGACGGCGCCGAGGCGCGGCTCGACATCGTCCGCGAAGCGTGGGGCGAGCGCTTTGAGATCCTGGCGGTGTCGGCCGAGGCCGGGACGAACTTGGAAACGCTGCGGCGCGAGCTGTTTCACCTGCTGCACGTGATCCGCGTCTATACGAAGGCGCCGGGCCAGCGTGCCGACCGGTCGGTCCCGTTCGTGTTGCCGAGAGGCGCCACGGTGGCGGATGCTTCCGCGGCCGTGCACAAGGACTTCGCGGAGCGGCTCAAGTATGCCCGCATCTGGGGCGCGCGCACGTTCGAGGGCCAGATGGTGCAGCGCGAGCACGTCCTCGAGGACGGCGACGTGCTGGAGCTGCACGCGTGACCGGCATGCCGGTGTGGATCGGGAGGATGGTGGCGCATGGCACGGGTTGAAGCCTCGACGCTGATTCGGGCCCCGCTCGACCAGGTGTACACGGTCGCGAAACGCGTGGAAGACTTTCCACGGTTCATGCCCGACCTCGAGCGCGTGACGGTGCTCGAGCGCGCCGGCGACGTGCCCACGGCGACGGAGTGGGTGGGCGTGGTCGAGGGGCGCAAGATCCGCTGGATCGAGGACGACGTCTGGGACGACGCGCGCCACGTCTGCCGGTTCCGTCAGCGGGACGGCGATTTCGAGCGGTACGAGGGCGAGTGGACCTTTCAGCCGGAGGGCGACGGCACGCGTACCGCGATCGCGGTGGAGTTCGAGTTCGGGATCCCGCTGATCGGTGGGCTGCTCAGCCAGCTCCTCCGCGTAAAGATGAAGGAAAATCTCGACGGCATGCTTGCGGCGCTCCGCGGCCAACTCGAGACGCCGCGCTGATCGCCGGGCCTGCGCGCGGCGGCGTCACGGCCGGCCGTGCGCTATGATGGACAGGGTGCGGCCGCCGATTCGCGGAGCGCCCGCGTCGCGGGATGAAAGGAAATCCCCCCCTGGCGCAGAATCTTGCCGCGGATTGGTCGCGGAAAGGTGGATCATGATGCCGACCACGTCGCAGCAAGTCGTGCCGATTGCGCAGCCCCAGGTCACCGATGAGGAGAAGCGTCGGGTGATCGAGGTGCTGGAGTCGGGGCACCTTGTCGCGGGGCGGTGGGTGCGAGCGTTCGAAGGGGCCTTCGCCGCGTACGTGGGGGCCGCGCACGCCGTGGCCACGTCGTCCGGGACCACCGCGTTGATGGTTGCGGTCGAGGCCACGGGGATCGCGCCCGGGGCGCGGGTGATCACGACGCCGTTTTCCTTCGGGGCGACCGCGAACGCGTTGTTGCACCGCGGCGCACGCCCGGTGTTCGTGGACATCGACCCCGTGACCTACAACCTCGACCCTGACGCCGTCGCCGAGGAGCTCGACCGGTCACCCGACGTGCAGGGTATCCTGCTCGTCCACCTCTACGGGCTGCCGTGCCGAATGGACGCATTTCTGGATCTGGCGCGGGCGCGCGGCCTCGTCTTGATCGAGGACGCGGCGCAGGCGCACG
>Ga0209168_10000735_pt1 | contig 29244 bp, 25 predicted proteins | sample Coa_R1_FD_187156 | JGI IMG/M metagenome (GOLD analysis project Ga0209168, IMG submission 187156) | Surface soil microbial communities from Centralia Pennsylvania, which are recovering from an underground coalmine fire - Coalmine... | ecosystem: Environmental > Terrestrial > Soil > Unclassified ...
ATCGGGTGTTCCGGTGGCCAGGATGTCGGTGCAAGGCGCCGCGCCATTGCTGGTGCAGTTATCGCCTTCATCCGCCACATACAGCGTATTCGCATCGGCAAACCAGATTCCGAATGGATACATCACCGGGGTTACCGCGTTCGTTGTGGGATCCACGCCGGCGGCCAGCGTGACGGGGAAGCCGGGGAGAATCGTGATCGGCAATTTAGCCAGCGTGTTCACGTCGCCCGAAGGTAGAACGCCGGAATTGCCCACTTGATAGACGGTGTTGATGCCGTTGCCGCCGCTGCCCTTGGTTACGTACAGCGTGTTATTGAAGATGGTGATCCCGCGGTAGTTGTTGTCCTTGCCCGCTTTGTCTGCCGCGTAGGGCTGGCCGGTCATAGGGTCGGTGACCTGAGTGATCTCGAAGTCGCCGATCTTGGTGATGTTCGGCGGAATCGGCGGCGCTTGTCCGGGAACCAGCAGCTCAGCGCCTGTGGAGTTAACCAGTTCCTCGCCGGGGATCGTCGTGGTGACTTGCTTCTTGGAGAGGTTGCCGCTGTTGTCGTTGCCAACCAGGTAGTACAACGAACCACCCTTAACTGCGCCGCGCCCGTTGTCTCCACTGTAAGCGTTTCCTTCGGTGACCATCAGATGACCGTGCGCGTCCACTTCTCCCACGGAGCGGTAGTATTGGCTGACGGCTGCGTTGGTGGGGTCAATCAGACCGGGAGTGTTGCCGTTCGAGACGTCGAAAATGTTTGGCCCGGTTACGAATCCCGGTCCGCCACGGTAGCCCATGAAGGTGATCGATTTTCCATCCGTCGAGAGATGTAGGGCCAGTTCTGATTTGGATGTGAAGCTGGTTACGATTTGATCGGTGGGAATCGCCAGTGTCCCGAGGCGGAATCCGAAGGTCGTCAGTTCATCCAGGAAGATCGGAGAAGTGACACCAAAGTGCCCGTCAACGGCAGCGTTGTTGAAGACGGCCGGAAAGGTGCCGTCGTTCGTCGGCGTCACGCAGGTCACTGCTACCGGCGTCGTTCCTCCGGCGATGAGTGGCACGTTGGCCGTTGTCGGTACGCAGCCGGGGGGCAACACCGTCGTGCCGGGCACGAGCAGGGACGGTTTGCCAACATAGGCGGTTCGGGTGAGGACCAGGGTGCCGGGTAGAAACTCAAAACGATCGGAATTAGGACTCTCGTTGGGATCGTTGCCGGCTCGAATGCCTCCGGCCATAGCGATGGATATAGCCATTGCGAGTAGCGCTTTCTTCACGTCTGTTTCCTCCTCGGATTACGCATGGGGACGACATGTGCGCGCCGAAAATCTCACGTTCGAGCGGAAGTAAACATTAACGGGCGATAAATACTCGGTAAACACAAGGTCAAAGGCCTTTCCGGCGTATTTGTGAACCGCTGCGTGCCGCGCAAATCGCACGGAGCGGAATAAAGTTGACGCCGCCGGGAGTCAGACGTATGTTTTGCCCGAATTTCTAAACGCGTTAGTACAATGGTGCGGATCGTTTACCCGCTCGGGCGCCGGGTCGGGGCGCCGGAGCGGGGGCCGATCGCCGGAATGAAAATTGCGAGGGAGATGACGTGATGAAACGCAGCGGCAATGGCAGGAGTATCAACCGGATTTTGCTTTTGGTCTGTTTCCTGACGGCGCCCTTGGCGGTCCTGGCGCAAAGTCTCCCGCCCGATGGTCCGGCGATTCCAACGATTGCCCTGACCGGCGCGCCCGCGGTGCAGGAGCCGGCTCCGAATCCTCCCGACCAGCAGTCCGCGTGGAACATGGAACTGGCGGGATTCGACGATCTTCAGGGACGCTCGGCCTACCAGCCTATCATCATCAAGGAGGGCAACCGCGAAATCGCCTACGTCGGGCATCATACTGGCAGTGCGATGAATCCGTTGACCGGGGTCGTCGAGCCGAACGGAACTTCGATTGTCGATGTGACCGATCCTGCCAAGCCGAAATATCTGGCGCACATTCCAGGCTCGACGCAAGCGGGAGAGGAAGCGGGCGGCGCGCAAATGGTGCGCGTGTGCAGCGGAGATACGTTGCCGCACGCGGTGCACGGAAAATGGTACTTGCTGCGGCCGCTGGGCTCGCAGGCGCAGGAGATTTACGACGTCACCGATCCCGCGCATCCGACGCGCCTGGTGCAAATCGTGGGCGACCTGGATCACACCCACAAAAGCTGGTGGGAATGCGATACCGGCATCGCGTATCTGGTGGCCAACGCTCCGGCGGAAGGCTGGAAGGGCCAGCACATGAAGATCTACGACCTGAGCGATCCGGCCAAGCCGAAATACATTCGCGACTTCGGCCTCGTCGGCCAGCAGCCGAACGCCACGACTTACGAGGGGGTCGAGAAGGGTATCGCCATTCATGGAATGATTTCAGCGGGCACAGCGAAGAACCGGGTGTACGCGGCGTACGGCACGGGCGCGAACGGCGTGATCCAGATTCTGGATCGCAAGAAGCTGCTGACCGCGTTCGAGAATCCGGTGAAGCCGACCACCGAGGAAATGCTGGCGCCGCAGATTGGCTACCTCACGATGTCTCCCGACCAGGGAGCGCACACTACATTTCCGATTTTTGCTGAGCCCATTCCAGAATTTCAGGGGCATGCTGCGCTGAAGACCCGTGATTTGCTGATCGTTCCGTCGGAGTCTTCGCGCGGAGATCACTGCTCTCCCGGCCCAGCCGGCGACCGCGCAGGGCCGCACCTGGCGTTTCTCGTCGATATCAGCAACGAGGTGACACCCTGGCCGATCTCTACTTTCCGCGTGCCTGAAAATCCGGGCGATTATTGCGGCAAGGGCGGACGGTTCGGAACGCACTCGGTGGCGGAATCTTTTTATCCGCCTTACTACGGGAAGATCGCCATTTTTTCATGGTTCAATGCAGGCACTCGCGTGTTCGACATTCGCGATCCGTTTGCGGTGCAGGAAGTCGCTTACTTCATTCCCGCGCCGAACAAGTACACCATGTCGTTCTGCCCGTCAGACGGCGTGAGCCATGCCGCCGGCGATCCGAAGATCACTCCGGCGTGCCAGAAAGTGATTGAGACGAATAACGTCGAGGTGGACGACCGCGGATTGATCTACAGCGCGGACCGGGCGGGGACGGGACTGCACATCATGAGACTCACCGGGCACGCGAAAGAAATTGTGTCCGCCAAATAGCAGTTCAATCACCAGAACTTCCCACGCGATTGAGTTCCTGTGACGAACATTCGCCGATCATTGGCACAAAGATAGATCGGTTCGAGAAAGCTCGCTACGGCCCGCGGCGTACGTACACTTCGTTTGCTCTTTTGATTACCGTTCGTCCGGTTGCGGCTACGGCGTTGTGCTTTTCGGATACACTCTTGCTATGAGCGCGGACAAACCTTCCTGGTGGCAGCAAACCAACGAATTCTGCCACGCGAGGGGCATCAAGATCATGGCTTGGGGACCAGACTTGCTGACCGTGGAGGCTAAATCCCCGGAACGGGCGAAGGAAATTGCCGCCCAACTAGCCGACCTTGGTTTCAAAGTGATCGAAAGCGAAGACAATGCTCTGGCGGGAATGCTGGACCTCTCCCAGAATCCGGCGGCCATTATCGCCAAGACGGAAGCCTTCGATCGTTCGCACAAAAGGTTCCGCTGGCGGTGATGTGCTCGACTATTTTTCGTGGTAGACGTACTTGTTGTTGTCGCAAACGTACTCGGCGATTTCCCATCCCGGCTTCAAATGATAGGTCTGAGAGGTCGTCCATGGCTTGGTGTAAGCCTTGGGATCCTCAATCGTAAAATCATCCACCAAAGTATCGTGATCGACGCGACGGATCCGTTCGACTACATGCAGCGATTCCGTGTGGGGCAGTCCGACATGATCGAGCCAGGTGATGTCGTTGAATCCGACGGTGTCCACCACCAGCGTGTCTCCATCCCACTTGCCGATCGAATCGCCATTGTAGGTCGGCCCGATGTCTTCTTTGTGGCTGCGATTCAGATAAACCTCGCGCAGTTGGTTGCCGGCTTCAACGTGAATCAGAACGCGCCCCGGAATCTGGATGAATTCGATGGGCAGCGGCACAAACATCGCTCGCGGAATCCCGTGCGGCAGGCAAGCCAGGTTTGGATCATTGACTAGCGTATCCGCCTTCTTGAATTTATCCTCGGCCCACGGCGTGAATGGCGGCGCAGATCCCTTTGGAAAGAGGGCGGGGTGGAACTGGTCGATCATCCAGACGCCGGTGAGGTCGGGCGTGGCTGCTGGCTTGGATGGATTCGCTGCCTGCGGAAAAATCGCGGGCGCGGCAAACAGAAGTGCCGCAGCGGCCGCGGCCCATGTATTCCAACGATTTCTCAGCATGGCACTCCTTGATCGATCCTTGATCGACCCTTGATCGAATGGGCCGGGCGAATGCCGGGCGGCCTCACCGGACCTGCGCGGAAAGCTCCTGCCCGTTGGCGAAGACGATTTTGTCGAGGCGCATCAGCGGCTTGCCGTTTTTGGCGCGATTGCCAAACATGGTAATTACGTCGCCGGGTTTCACGGTATCGCGCTTCCAGTTCGCGCGGGAAAGCATGCCGAGGCTGGCCAGCTCACCGGCCCACTCGGTGTCCGCGCCCTGGTCGTCCTTGACGGTGATGTGGATGTAGGCGTGAGGATTGCTCCACTCGAATTGGGTCACGGTGCCTTTCACCGACGTGAGCGCGGTCATGTCATATTCCGCCGTGGAATGGTGGGCGAAAGCCCGGCTGGAGAAGAGCAGCAGGCCGGCTGCGAACGCGACGAGAAAGACGAGGCGCTTGTAATTCACCGCGATTCCTCCGAAAAGATTCGGGATGTGTTCGGTGTGGGACCTTGCGCGGAAACGATAGGCCTGGAGTCCGGCGGTGTCAACCGCAATTGTTAAGTCAATACTCAGACGCAGAATTATTCCGGCGCGTACTGGTGAATGCTCTCCGCTCGCCTTGATTAGGGACGAGTGCCGCACTAGCCGCACGACGTGGGCGAGACTTGTTTTGCGCGGGGCAGGTCCTCATAATGGGCGAGTGAAGATCCGACGGATGAATTTGCGAGTTCCGCTGGCGCTGGCCCTTGCCGCAATCGGCCTTGTCCTGGGCGTCCATGTTGTGGCGCCTCGCGTCTCGGCAGCACCGTCCAAGCCGCCCGTCGAGGACGCCAACGCGCCGGTGGTTCGTTTTGTGAAGAACCCCGAAATGGCGCCGCCGCTGCAGGCGCAGGATATTCTGGGGCGTCCGGTGAACAAGCAGAACTGGGGCGGCAAAGTGGTGCTGGTGAATTTCTGGGCTACCTGGTGTCCGCCGTGCCGTGAGGAAATCCCCGAGCTTCTGGCGCTGAAAAAAGAATACAAAGACCGGCTGGAGATTGTGGGCATCTCCGAGGACGACGACGGGCCGGCCGAAGTTCTGAAGTTCGCGCGGCAAAAGGGGATGAGCTATCCAATCGTGATGGCCACGCCGGAGTTGATTGAAGCGTATGGCGGAGTGCCCGCGCTGCCGACTTCCTTCCTGATTGACACGCAGGGCCGGGTAGTGCAGAAGCACAGCGGCCTGTACCCGATCGAGTGGTATCACCGCGAAATTCGCTCGCTGCTGGGTTTGTCGACCGATGCGCGCGTGGAGACGTTCGTCGATCTGGGACAGGTCTTCCTGAAAAATGCCGCCAACGCCACGGAATTGCCGGGCGTGAGTTTCAAGGGATTGACCGCCGATCAAAAAAAGGTGGCGCTGCGGCGTTTGAATTCGGAAACCTGCACCTGCGGCTGCAAGCTGACGCTTTCTCAGTGCCGCGTGAACGACACGGAATGTCCGTACAGCGGCAAGTTGGCGGCGCAGGTGGTGAAGGAAGCGGCTGGGGGCGCGAAGCCGGCGCGGAAAGCACCCGCCAAGGGCGATTCGATCACGCAGGTGTTTTGATTTTACGCAGGACGGGCTTCCGCTTCGTTTTGTCATTCTGAACGAAGTGAAGAATCTCTCTTCGATTTAAGCATGCGAGAGAGATTCTTCGCTTCGCTCAGAATGACAATGTCTTATTTGTTTTGCAGCCTGTGAAGCCTGAATGCCTAGGAGACAGCATGTTTTCACGCGGAGCCAATTGCAATTCGACGAGTGACGTGGTCGCGCTTCCCGATCCCGCGGTGGACAATCCGCTGGCCGCGGCCAAGGGGCAGGAAACGGCGGTGGTGGCTGGCGGCTGCTTCTGGGGAATTCAGGCGGTGTTCGAGCGCATCAAGGGCGTCTTGCGCGCCACCTCCGGATATTCCGGCGGAGCGGCCAGCACCGCTACCTACGAGAAAGTTTGCAGCGGACGCACCGGCCACGCCGAGGCGGTGGAAATTGTTTTCGATCCGTCACAGATTTCGTTTGGGCAGCTTTTGAAAGTCTTTTTTTCCGTGGCCCACGATCCGACGCAACTGGACCGGCAGGGACCGGACCATGGCTCGCAATATCGTTCGGCGATTTTTTACACGTCGGAGGACCAGAAGCGGATCAGCGAAGCGTACGTGAAGCAGATCGATGCGGCGAAGGTTTTCCGGCAGCCCATCGTCACGCAGATCGTTCCGCTGGAGGCGTTCTACGCCGCCGAGGACTACCACCAGGGATATGCGGACCTGCATCCCGAAAACATGTACATTGTGATGCACGACTATCCGAAGGTGGAAAACCTGCGCAAGACCTACCCGTCATTGTTCGTTGAGAAGCGCTGAGAAATTTCTGAACAGTGCTTTCGCTTTCTCGTACTCCTCGACGGAGCCACCGATTCATTAGCAGGCCGCGCCGAAACCCAAAACGTTGTCATTCTGAGCGAAGCGAAGAATCTCTCCTTCTTGTACTTGTCGCACTACGTTAAATCGAAGAGAGATTCTTCGCTTCGCTCAGAATGACAATCATGATTGGGGGCAAAAAAAATCCTGGAGGCCGCTAGCGGCCTCCAGGATTTTTTTGAATTCGTCGATCGAGAGAGACTAGTTGGCCAGCGGATCAGGCCGCAGTTGGAACTTCACGGCCTTGCTGGTTGTGCCCTTGCCGCCTTCGAGGTGCCACGGAGTGCGCGTGGCATACGTGGACCAGAGTCCCTTGCCCTTCCAGCCGGCTTTCGGATCATCGATGCGGCCGTCCAGGCTCTTGGCGAAGAAGCCCATCGGGTAGGGAACTCGCATCACCAGGAACTTTCCGGTCTTGGGATCGAGCGCTTCGAGAGCGTCCATCTCGTTGCCGGTGGCGATCGGAGTATCCTTGCCGAGGCCGAACGTGTCGAACTGGTCGACCCAGTTGTAGTAGTTGGCGTCCACGCTGCCGTATTCCGTCGTGCCCTGGAAGCTCGGACCGGGCGTGCGATAGAGCGTCCAACCTTCTGGGCAGTGTTGGCCGGTGGCGGTCGGGCCGTTCAGCGGGCCCTTGCACTTGCGGCGGTCAAAGCTGGCGAAGTGGCCGCTGGCGAGAACGGTCCAGACGACTCCGTCACGGGTGATGTCCATACCGCGCGGTGAGAAGCCCTGCACGGAGGCCTTCGGATTGTTCCACGGCACTTCGTAGATTTCCGCCAGTGAAGTTTTCGCGGGATCGGAGCCGGGAACCAGCCGGACCAGCGCGCCGGGGAAGCCGAGAACCGTGCCCCAGATCGAGCCGTCCGCCGGGCTCGGGCTCACGCCGTAGAAGCCGACCTTGATGCGCATGTCCTTGGTCGGATCCATCGGCTGTCCGGGCTCGGTGTATTCATCGCGTTTGCCGTTGCCGTTCGTATCCAGAACAAATGGCGTCCAGCCCTGCGATTTTTCCGCGTCATGCGTTTCGTCATACATTTTGGTGTTCAGCCAGCCGACGTTGTCGCCGCCGGGATTGCTGAACCACAGGGTGCTGTTGGGGTCCTCGGCAAACATCAGGTGCTGGGTGCTGGTGCACAGGTCCACCAGATCCCACTTGCCGGTCTTGGGATCGTACACATTCGTCTGCCGCGAACTGGTGCGCAGCGGCAGGACCATGGCGGATTCGTCCGCCGAGCCCTTCTCGCAATAGGCCGGATTGTCGCGGTCACGAGTCGCGGCGGCGGTCCAGATGCGGCCCTTGGAATCCATCATCAAGCTGTGGGCGGTGGCGTGCGAAACGGCGGCCTGCTCATTGCCCCAGTAGGGTGAAGGATTCAGAAGTTCTTCCGGCTCAGCCATGGGAGTGCCGGGCTTGTAGGGGATGGCAATCTGCTTGAACGAATTCTTGGTGGGATCGAGAACGGTCACGAAATCCGAACTGTCTTCGTGCACGCCGTACACCAGGCCGTTGGGATTGGAATTCACGCTGCGGCGATCGACGGAAATTTCATCGTGGAAATATTCCTTCGGTCCGGCCCAATCCCATTCGGTGATTACCACATTGCGCTCCATGCCCGTCGGGCGCGAAGGCGCCGGCGGGAGCGCGCCGTTCTTGATGCGATCGGACCAGTCGGCATATTCCGTGAGCATGCGCTTGCGTCCCACGCGCGTGGCTACGGAACTCATCTGGCTGCCGACTTGCGCGGATTGAATGCGGCGGTCCCACGCGGCGTACGAAGTATCGAAGGCGCCGAGGTTGGATTCGATTTCGCGGGTGGCCTTGTCGCCCAGCTGGTGGCAGGCTTCGCACCCGTCGGTCTTCACGTTTTCAACCCACGCGCCCTGGTCCTTGATGCGCTCGGAGATGCCATTGCCTTTATCTCCGGTGCCGGGGAAATCGCTTTTGGGCGGAATGTGCAGCAGCGAATACCAGTACGCGGCGGGATAATACTGCGCCGCGGCATGATCGTCCGGCGCGAGGACCGCGGTAAGGTTCAGCATTTTGCCGGGAGCGGATTTCACTTTTGGAGAATCCACCAGGCCGTAGCCGCGCACCCAGACGTCATAGGTGGCTTTGGGCAGTTCGGGAATTACGTAGCGGCCCTGATCGTCGGTCACGACGATTTTGCGGTAGCCGGTGGGAAGATCTTTTGTTTCGGCGATCACCCACACGCCGGCTTCCGGGCCCTTGGAGCTGGTTACGACGCCGCCAATGTCGTCGGAAACGATCTTAACTTCCGCGGCGGGCTTGCGCGCGGTGTGGCCGGCTCGCGCAAAGCCCAGAATGGCAGCAAGAGAAATTGCCACGATCCCCACGTACGTCAATTTCTTATTCATGACGGCTGATCTCCTTCGGCGGCTGGGCCAAGGCCAGGGCATCCTCAATCAGGCCGACTGGGATGTGAAACAACTGCTTAAACTTAGGGCCGTGATGAATCCTATGACGGAGCGAAAACATTGTCAATCGGTGGTTTGCGGGCGATTGGCAGCTTGTTAATTTGTGTTTCCGCGGCGCACGCTCACCTGAAAACCGGTGCGCCCCGGATCCGGGCGCGCCCGACGATGGGAAAAAACCGGCGTCCAAAATCGAAAATCCCTGCTAGATTTGTGGTACATCAGTATGTCGGGGGACCGACCCGCACGACCCGCAACGTGAACATATGACGGCAAAGAGGAAGATCCGTGCCAAAGTTTCTCCCGATGACTTTCTTTCGGGCGGCGGCCAGTTAGGCGCAATGATCCGCGCGTATGACTGGGCAAACACGGAACTCGGTCCCATTGAACATTGGCCGCACAGCCTGCGCACCTCCGTCAGCATTTGTCTCGCCTCGCGGTTTCCCATCGTCCTGTATTGGGGACCCCAATATCGTGTGCTCTACAACGATGCATACAGCGCCATCCTCGGCAGCAAGCATCCGTGGGCCCTCGGGAAAAAGTGTTCGGAGTGCTGGGCCGAAATTTGGCAAACGATCGGCCCGATGCTGGACGGCGTCGTGTCCACGGGAGAGGCGACCTGGTCAAACGATCTACTGCTCCAACTCGAAAGATATGGCTACGCGGAAGAGTGTTACTTCTCATTTTCCTTCAGCCCAGTCCGAATTGAGACCGGCGCGATTGGCGGAGTGTTCACCGCCGTAATCGAAACGACGGCCAGGCTGATCGCGGAACGGCGGCTGAACACGCTGCGCGAGGTCACGGCTCAGATTACGGACGCAGATTCGGAAAGCCGGATGTACGGCCTCGCTATGAAGGCCCTGGAGAGGAACCGTTACGACGTGTCGTTCGCGGTTCTTTATGCGTCCAGTCCAAACGGCGAGTCACTTGAGCCAAAAGGCTGCTGCGGGATTGCCTCGGACCATCCGCTGTGCAAAGGAACAGTGGAGTTGGACCGCCCCGAATCGCCGCTCGCCCAGGCGGTGGCCGCTTCCTATCGCTCCGGATCAGTCGGCGCCATCGCGGACCTGCAGCGCGATTGCCCCGGCGTTCCCATCGGGATGTGGGGAATCCCTCCTGTCGAGGCGGCTGTTTTGCCGCTGGTTCTTCCGGGATATTCGGCTCCGGATGGGTGTTTGCTTGTGGGTCTGAATGCACGCAAGCGGCTCGATCACGAATATCGGGCTTTTCTTGAGTTGTTGGCGCGCCAGTTCGGCGGCAATCTGGCGGCAGCGCGCGTTCATGAGGAAAACAAAAAACGAGCGGAGGCCCTGGCGGAGTTAGATCGGGCAAAAACAGCTTTCTTCTCGAACATCAGCCACGAATTTCGCACCCCCATCACGCTGATGCTGGGACCCATCGAAGCAATGATCGAGCGGGCCGGCCCTTTCACGGTGGTCAACAAGGACGAGTTGCAGCTGGTGCACCGCAACAGCATGCGGCTGCTGAAGCTGGTCAACACGCTGCTGGATTTTTCGCGAATTGAAGCGGGACGCGTGCAGGCCATTTATGAGCCCACGGATTTGTCGGCGCTCACAACGGATACGGCCAGCGCCTTCCGGTCATTGATGGAACAGGCCGGCCTGGAATTTGTGATCGACTGCCCGCCGGATTCGGAACCCGTTTATGTAGATCGCGACATGTGGGAAAAAATCGTTCTGAACCTGCTCTCAAACGCGTTCAAGTTCACGCTTGCCGGCAGCGTCGCGGTGCGGCTCAGAGAGTTCGGAGATCGAATCGACGTTCGCGTGGAAGATACCGGCGTGGGGATTTCGGAGGAGGAACAGCCGCAGGTCTTCCAGCGTTTTCATCGCATCGAAGGGGTGCGCGGCCGCACGCATGAAGGCAGTGGAATCGGATTGGCTCTGGTTCAGGAGTTGGCGCAATTGCAGGGCGGCGCGATCCGCGTCGAAAGCGCGCCGGGCAAAGGCAGCACGTTCGTGGTAACCGTTCCCAAGGGCCGGGCCCACTTGCCGTCCGAGCGGATTGGATCTCAGCGGCTGCTGAAGTCGAGCGGCGCTTCGGCGCCGGCGTACGTGAATGAAGCATTGCAATGGCTGCCGCAGACCAGGCGCACGGCCGAGCAGCCCAGGGTGTTCGCTTCCGATTCCGTGCAGGCGCCGCACGTACAGACGGCGACCGGCCGCATTTTGCTCGCCGATGACAATGCCGATATGCGCCAGTACGTGCGGCGATTGCTGGGCGACAACTACGAAGTGCTGGCCGTATCGAATGGCAAAGAGGCTCTCGCCGCGCTAGCAACTTTTCTGCCGGATCTGGTGCTGACCGACGTGATGATGCCCGAATTGGATGGGTTCGGCCTGTTGCGTGAGCTTCGTCGAAGCGACGCCACGGCAACAATCCCGGTAATTCTGTTGTCCGCGCGCGCCGGAGAAGAAGCCCGCATCGAGGGCCTTGAAATCGGCGCGGACGACTATCTGGTCAAGCCGTTTACGGCCCGCGAACTGCTGGCGCGCGTCAGCGCCCACATCATGCTGGGCCGTGTGCGCCGGGACGCTGTGGCGCGCGAGCGCGCGCTGAGAGCGGAGCTGGAAGTTCGAGTGCAGGAAAGAACCCAAGAACTGGAACGCGCCAACCAGGAGCTTCGAGAACTTTCCTCGCGCCTGCAACAATTAAGGGATGACGAGCGCCGGCGGCTGGCCCGCGATCTGCATGACAGCGCCGGCCAGTTGATCGCGGCCATCGGCATGAATGTGGTGGCTCTCAAGATGCAAGCGGCGAGGCTCGGCGTGAAGACGGCGGAGTGCGCCGAAGATACCCTGAAGATGGTCGAGCAGCTCAGCACGGAGATTCGCACGATCTCGCACCTGCTGCACCCGCCGCTGCTCGACGAAGTGGGTCTCAGCTCAGCGCTGCGCTGGTATGTTGACGGGTTCGCGGAACGCAGCAAGATCCGCGCGACCGTGGAATTGCCGAAGAGCCTGGAGCGGATGCCCGCGGACGTGGAGATCGCCGTCTTTCGCGCGGTCCAGGAGTGCTTGACGAACGTTCATCGCCACGCGCGCAGCCCGTCATGCGCGGTCACCGTGTCCCAGGACCGCAATCAATTGCAAGTCGAAATCCGCGACTCGGGGAGGGGAATTCCGAAGGAGAAGCAGTCCACATTGAGCTCTTCCGGGAGCGGGGTTGGCATTCGCGGCCTGCGCGAACGGCTGCGCCACCTTGGCGGAACGCTGGAGATTCGCTCGTCGGACGAGGGCACGGTGGTTATCGTGACGGTGCCGGTTCGGCAGGAAGCTGACGCGCGCGGCGCGGGGGCCAATTAGTCGAGGTTCTGTCCTCTCGCGCTGACCGATCCGACGCCGCAGATTGCTTCCTCGTCAACCTCTTCAATGATTTCCAAGATCTTCGGGTAGCGCGGCGCGTCGTTCATCCGCACACGATAGCAGTGCTGTCGGTGCAGCTCGCATCCGATCGCCGCATCCACATACACATCGAACTTATCAAAGAAATCTTTGCGGCCCTCATCGAACTCTTGAACCTTGAAAAGTTCAATTCCGCGCCTTGCCATGACGCTGTGATACACCCGCAAGATAGTGACCTGTCCCGCCGCCGGATAAAGCTGAGCCCCCCTCTTCACGGCATTTTTCGACCGGCCGATTTTCCCAGTCCTAAATCCATAGTCCACATGAGAGGGAGTTAGGCCCGCGGCTTTCACATCCTTATCCACCTGCTTGGTAGCCGGCGTTGATTTTCCCTGTACCCACTTCACTTCAACCGGAATACGGAGCTTCTTGCGGAGCCGCATGAGGTCGCGCCAAAGCGGGTCATTCTTTATCGGCCGTCCTTCCGAACTACAATAGTGGCGCTTACTCCACTCGGTCATCCACCCGTAACCCTTGTAAACGTACATTGAGTCAGTGAAGATCTGTACGCGATGTATGCGAAGAACCTCTGCATTCTCGAAAACCCATTCATGCGCGAAGATACAGGCACGCAATTCCATACGCTGATTGTTAGTCTCGAAGAAGCCGCGGTAATCGACGAGTTCATCGGGCCGGTCCCAATCCAAGGGGAACTCCACTCGAGCCGCAGTCCCACCGGGGCCGCCTGGATTCTTCCAGCAGTTGCCATCGATATAGACTTTGAACGCCCGAGAATCGAATCCCACTTCTCTTCACCCATAAAGCAAAAAAGGGACGGCCGAAGCCGTCCCCCAAACGTCATTCGATACACAATTCTAATAGATTCTTCCGTCTCGTGCTACCCAGATATAACTTGAATGCAAACTTCGGACCTGGCTAAAAGGCACGTTGTTATTGACTTATGAAGTGGTGCCGGGGGGGAGAGTTGAACTCCCTACGCCGGCCTTTTCAGGGCCGCGCTCTACCGGTGAGCTACCCCGGCACCGATGGAACCGAACGATTGTACGGGTGTGGAGAACTAGAAGCAAGTGACCCGAGGCCGGGAATCGGGAATTTAAGATTTCAAATTTGAAATTTCAAATTTCAAATCTGAAATCTTAAACCCTTTAGCACAACTATTACCTGCGAACTCGCGCTGCTTTTTCCGGCTGGAAAGTGACGTGACTCACCTCACCGCAGCGACTGATCGATCTCGCGCATCCAGTCTTTGGCTTTCAGGACTTCGCGCGGCTTGGTGCCATCGGGCGGGCCCACGATGCCGTCTTTTTCCATGATGTCAATCAGGCGGGCGGCGCGGCCGTAGCCGATGCGCAGGCGGCGCTGCAGGGTGGAAGTCGAGGCGCGGCCGGCTTCGCAGACCACGCGAACGGCTTCCTGGTAGAGATCGTCGTCGACGGCTTCGCCTTCGGCTTCTCCCTCCGGTCCGGATGCGTTTTCATCTTTTGGAACTTCGAGCAGGCGCTCGTTGTAGACGGCCTTGGCCTGCGAGCGCCAGTGATCGCAGATCGCGGAAATCTCGTCTTCGGTGACGTATGGGCCGTGCATGCGGTTCAGGCGCGCGGAGCCCGCGGGGAGATACAGCATGTCTCCGCGGCCTAGGAGCGATTCGGCGCCGTTGGCGTCGAGAATGGTGCGCGAGTCCACCTTGCTGGCCACGCGGAAGGAAATGCGGGCAGGGAAGTTGGCCTTGATCAGGCCGGTGATCACGTCCACCGACGGCCGCTGCGTCGCGAGAATCAGGTGAATGCCCACGGCGCGGGCCATTTGCGCCAGGCGGGTGATGGACTCTTCTACGTTGCTGGTGTCCACCATCATCAGGTCGGCCAATTCGTCGATGATGATTACGATGTAGGGTAGCGGCTTGTGGTCAGTGGCATCGGTGTCATCGAACAGCGAGAGCGACTGGCCCTTCTGGAAGGTGCGGTTGTACTGATCGATGTTGCGGACGCCGCGGGCGGCCAGCAGTTTCAGGCGCGATTCCATTTCGCGCGTGGCGTTGCGCAGCACGTTGGAGGCGACTTTCGGATCGGTGACCACCGGTGCGAGCAGGTGCGGGATATCTTCGTACAGGCCGAGCTCCAGGCGCTTCGGATCGATCATCACCATTTTCAGTTCGTCGGGCGTGCCCTTGTAGAGCATCGAGAGAATCAGGGAGTTGAGGAACACGCTCTTGCCCGTGCCGGTCGATCCGGCGATCAGCAGGTGCGGCATCTGGCACAGATCGGAAACGCGGTTGCGGCCAATCAGGTCTTTGCCGAGGGCCAGCGTCAGCTTGGAAGATGAATTCACGAACTCCGCGGATTCGATCTGCTCGCGCAGGGCGATGGTCTGGCGATTGGCGTTCGGTACTTCGATGCCCACCGTCGATTTTCCGGGGATGCGCTCGATCAGAATCGATTCGGCCTTGAGCGCCAGGCACAAATCATCGGCCAGGCCGGTGATGCGGCTGTATTTGATTCCGGCTTCAGGCTTGAACTCGTAGGTGGTGACCACCGGGCCGGGATTGATCTGGGTCACGCGGCCGCCGACGTCGAACTCCATACACTTCTGCTCAATGGCGTGGGCGCATTCCTTGAGCTCGTCCTCCTCAATTTTTTCGTGGCGCGGCGCCGGGCGAAGCAAATCGGGAGAGGGAAGGCGGAAGCTGGTGACGCCCTTGGAGATTTTCGGCGACGCAGACTTTTTGGGAGAGGGCCTGCTCTCTTCCATGTTCTGGAAAACGATGGAGTGCGGCCCTTCCTCGCGCTCCTCAAACTCCGGCTCTTCGCGCTGCTCCCGCTCGGTGACAGCGCTGGCATCCACTTCTTCCACCGATTGCGAGGGAATCGGCGGGCGGCCCTGGGACTTGATTTCCGCCAGGCGCTTTTGCATGCGCTTCTGTTCGCGCTCCTCGCGCCAGTCGGCGTAGCGTTCGCGGAGAGGCGCGATCACGTTGAGCTTGCCAAGCGGGCCGCGCAGCGTCTCATGCGTTTCGATGAACGAAAATTTTGTGGTCAGGAACAGCGCGACGAAAAAGATGGCTACGGCCACGAGATTTGCGCCGACGATGTTGAATCCTGCAAGCAGCGCTCCGGATACCAGATGCCCCAGCATCCCGCCGGGCGGAATCGCGCCGCGCACCTCCGGAACGTGCCACAGCATCAGCATCGCCGGCAGCATCAGCACCATCATCGAGTAGCCCACCACCTTGACGGCCGCGGATTCCAGCACTTCGCTGCGGAACCATCGCGATCCCATCACAAACATGCCGATCGGCAACAGAAACGCCGCGTAGCCGAATCCCTGAAACAAGAGGTCAGCGCCATAGGCGCCGGCCGGGCCAATCCAGTTGCGCGCGGAGTGCAGCGCGGACGATTCGGCGGAGACGTTGAACGACGGGTCGTGGGGGCTGTAGGAAATCAGGGCCAGCGAGACCAGGACGGCGATGGTCATGCCGACAAAGCCAATCAATTCATTCAGACGGTGATTCTCAGTTGGAGTCAGAACGCGCACGAAAGTCTCCTAGAAATAGGGGGAAGGTGCTCGCCGCAGGCTGGGTGCGCGGGCGCTGTCGCGCGGATCCCATCTGGTAGTGCTCGAGCAACGCAACGACTATACCAAAGACGCGGCGGGTGGCAAGAGCGATATCGGAGGCAAGTTCCGTGAGGGAAAGTAGGACAGGCTTCAGCCTGTCAGGTTTAGATTTGCGCCGGGCTGACATCTAAACCAGACAGGCTGAAGCCTGTCCTACATGGGCGTTCGCGCCGAAAAGATTCTTCGACAATTGCAGGGGCTGTTCGCTTAGTATTTCCTGGCGTAGCCGCGACTTGCCATCGAGAGTGAATCATGTGGAAAGAGATTGTGTTGTTAGCGCTGTTCCTGCCTGCTGCGGGCGCCTTCGCCGCCCCCGCGCAGAAACAGGAGCCACCGGCACTCATCGGGCACGTACGCTCCGATGCGGAAGGGCCGATGGAGGGCGTGCTGGTTCGCGCCAAGGGCCAGGGAAAGACCATCAGTGTCACAGTGGTCACCGATCATGCGGGGCGCTATTCATTTCCGGCGTCGAGACTAGCCGCCGGGAAATTCGACATCGATATTCGAGCTGTGGGCTACGATCTCGCCGCCCCGACGTCCGTGGAGGTCACCGCCGGCGCCACGCGCACCACGGACTTGAAACTGGTGAAGACCAAGGATCTGGTCCCGCAGCTTACCAGCGCCGAATGGCTGCTGAGCGTTCCGGGAACGGAGGCGCAGAAAAATCAGTTGTTCCGCTGCGCCGCGTGCCATTCGCTTCTGCCAATCGTTGAAAGCACCTACGACGAACAGGGATGGCTCACGACGTTCGCGCGGATGCGCAGCTACTCCGAGCAGGCGGTGCTCGAACATCCGGTCTCGCTGCCGTATCAGGTTTCTGTGCAGCCCGATCCGGCGTTCGCCAAATATTTGACGACCATTAATCGCAGTTCGTCTCCAAACTGGAAATACGAGTTGAAGACTCTCCCTCGCCCCACGGGCCGGGCCACGCGCGTCATCGTTACGGAATACGATATGCCCGAGCCCGGGCGCCTGCCGCACGAAGCCGACCTCGACGCCCACGGCATGGTCTGGTACAACGATTTTCGCGAGCCGCTCATTGGCCGCCTCGATCCCCGCACCGGCGAAACCAAGGAATGGCGCATGCCGCCGCTCAAGCCCGGCTTTCCGGAGGGAACTCTTTCGATGGAGTTCAACCGCGACGGGTACTTATGGATTCCGCGGTTCCGGCAGGGCGGCTACACGCGCTTCGATCCGCGCACCGAAAAATTTCAGACCTGGCTCGTGCCGCCGGAATACAACGATGCGCGCGCCATCCAACCGCAAGTGGCTGCCGCTCCCGACGGAACGGCGTGGTTTCCGGGAGGCGAAAGCCTGATGATTTTCAAGGTCGATCCGGAAACGGGGAAAGTGACCGCCTATCCGATGTATCCGGATTACAAGCCGGATGAAAAGAGCTCGGGAATTATTCAGTTCAGCTACAGCGCGACGCCCACGGGCCACTCGACGTATGGGGTGGCGGCGGATTCCCACTCCAACATCTACATGTTCGACATCGTTGGCGGCAATATCGGGAAGGTTGACGCAAAGACGGCAAAAGTCACGCTCTACAAGACTCCGACTCTCAATTCCGGACCGCGGCGCGGCTCGGTGGATGAGCAGGATCGCGTCTGGTTCGGCGAATATTACTCGGACAAGCTGGGGATGTTCGATCCGAAGACGGAAAAATTCCAGGAGTGGACGGCGCCGACGCCCTGGCTCGGTCCGTATCCCGCGAAGGTCGACAAAAGCGGCGAAGCCTGGACATCGGGAATGGGCGCCGACCTTGTGGACCGGCTCGATTCGAAGACCGGGAAATTCATCGAGTACTTCCTGCCCACGGTGAACGCCAACGTTCGCCACATCGATATCGACAATTCCACGACGCCGATTGCGGTGTGGGTGGCGGAAGTCCATCAGGGAAAAATTGCGAAGATCGAGCCGCTGGATTAAGTAGGACAGGCTTCAGCCTGTCTGGTTTAGATTTACGCAGGACGCTAACCAAAACCAGACAGGCTGAAGCCTGTCCTACTGGATTCCGCATTTCAAAGGATAATTCCATGACCGGACTCACAAATCTTCGAAATGGCGGCAAACTCTCGCGGCGCGCGTTCCTCGCCAAGGCCGCGGCGGTGGAAGTTGGATTGGCGCTGGCGAAATCCATGCCCGCGCGAGCCGATATCGTGCGTACCGATGTCTCGACGCTCCCGCCCTACGGCAACGGGACCATCCCTGCCGGCATCCGCTCCCGGCAAATCGAAAATGTGAACGGCCTGTCCGTGCACATCCTCGAAGCGGGCTACGAGACGCCGGGGCGCCCCGCGGTGCTCCTGCTGCACGGATTTCCGGAATTGTCGTTCAGCTGGCGCAAGGTGATGCCGTCGCTGGCGGCCGCCGGCTATCACGTCATTGCGCCGGACCAGCGCGGCTACGGACGCACCACGGGCTGGGACGATTCCTACGACGCCGATGGAGATCCGTTTCGCATTCTGAACATGACGCGGGACGCCATCGCCCTGCTCTACGCGCTGGGCTACCGTTCGGTAGCGATGGTCGTGGGGCACGATGCCGGCGCACCGGTTGCCGCTTGGGCGGCGCTGATTCGCCCGGATATTTTTCGTTCGCTCACCATCATGAGCTCTCCGTTTGAAGGAGCTCCATCGCTGCCGTTCAATACCGCCAACGGCGCGCCGCTTCCGCCCCCGCCGATGACGGATGATGAATTGGACGCGCAGCTGGCCAAGCTCAATCCGCCGCGGAAGTATTACCAGAATTACCAGCGAACGCGCGGCGCGAACGACGACATGCTGCACGCGCCGCAGGGGCTGCACGCCTTCTTCCGCGCCTATTATTTTTACAAGAGCGCCGACTACAAAGGGAACAACCCGCATCCGCTGAAGGCGCGCACCGCCGAAGAAATGGCGCAGATTCCCACTTATTACGTGATGGAGAAGGACAAGGGCATGGCCGCGACCGTCGCACCACTGATGCCATCGGCGGAGTACATCGCCAACTGCAAATGGCTGACCGAAGCCGAGGTCGACGTCTACGCGACGGAATACGCGCGGACCGGCTTTACCGGCGCCCTGCAAGGCTATCGCGTGCGGAGAGGCTCCGATCCCCGCAGCATCGCCGAGATGCGCACGTTTTCCGGGCGCACCATCGACGTGCCCTCGCAATACATCGATGGCAAAAGCGATTGGGGCTCCTACCAGACGCCGGGCGCCATGGACAAGATGCGCACGACGGCCTGCACGCGCATGGTCGGATTCCATTTCATCGACGGCGCGGGGCACTGGGTGCAGCAAGAACAGCCGGAGCAGGTGAGCGCGTTGCTTGTCCAATTCCTGCGCGAATACGGAAAGGCCTGATCGCGATTCGCCCGCAGTCTCCGTTGACGTGAACCGCCGAGAATGTGGTGCGGCATTCTTCGCGAAGCCGCATGGTTTAGAAGTTGACGGTTTCATTAGCCAAAGGTATAGAGTTTGTACGCGGAGTAGTCGCTTCTCCCGAAGTGTTCGTCGGCCTGAAGTCGATGGTAAGTCCGAACCGGGCCAGTGCAATATTTCCCACAGCGAAAGGTGGAATCGAGCCATGGAAACGAAATACAAACTGATCGTAGCGGTTGTCTTGGGGGCGGTGATCGGCATCGCCGGCGCGTCAGCGCTGAATGCGCGGCAGACGAAAGTGCTGCCGGGTTACGTCGTCGCGGAAGTCGAGGTAACCAATCCGGAAGTGTTCAAGGAGTACGGAGAAAAGACGCCGGCGACGATCGCAAAGTACGGCGGGCACTATATGATTCGCGGCGGCAAGTCGGATTCCATTGAGGGCGATGCGCCGAAGCGTTTCGTCGTGATCCAGTTTGACAGCATGGAGAAAGCCAAGGCCTGGGAAGATTCGCCGGAATACAGCGCGATCAAGCCGATCCGGCACAGTTCGGCAAAAAGCCGCGTCTTTATCATCGAAGGCTACGCTGGGAAGTAGCGCGTTGTCATTCTGAGCGAAGCGAAGAATCCCTCCTTGGTTCTTGCTTATACTTAAATCGAAGAGAGGTTCTTCGCTTCGCTCAGAATGACAACATAAAGCATTTTTCCTGAACTCTGTGCCACGGGAGATCGTTTCTATGAATTGGAAATTGATCCTGCAGTTGTCGCTCTTCGGCCTGGCGATGGCCATCGCCACGGTGTACTTCATTCCGTCGACCATCGAGCCGGCATTCTGGCTGGTGATTTTCCTGGTCTGCGCCTACCTGATCGCCAAGCGGACCGCGGGGCTGCACTTCCTTCACGGCGTGCTGCTGGGGCTGGCGAACTCCGTGTGGATCACCGCCGCGCATGTTCTGCTGTATGACAGCTACATCGCGCACCACGCTCAGGAAGCCGCGCTAATGCAGAACTCCAAGCTGCCCGTGTCGCCGCGAACGTTGATGGCGATTGTTGGCCCGGTGGTGGGCCTGCTTTCCGGAATCATCCTGGGACTGTTTGCATTCGTGGCGGGCAAACTGGTCAAGAAGTCGCCGGCGTCCAACGCGGCGGCCACCGTCTAAGCCGCATCCTTCCAAATAATCCCTGACGGAAGCGAGAACGCTAGGCCGCGCTCTTGCTCGTGCGTCTCAATCCTAGTAGCCCACGTGGTGCAAATAGAAGACGGCCGCCGAAGCCACCAGGCAATAAATTCCGAACAGGTACCAGCGATCGCTCTCCAGCCACTTGCTGAGCCATTTGAGCGCCAGCAGGCCGGCCACGAACGCGCACACCATTCCGATGAGGCTCGGAACCATCGCCGACGCCAGATTCAATCCTGATCCGATGTGCTGGGCCTTCATCAGGCGAAGGACTTCGCGCCCGTCGGCGGCGGGCGTCAGAGCGACGGCCAGCGCGAAGCTGAAGGCTTCGGCGCGGGATTTCTCCACGCCGGCCAGCAGGCCGGTGGAAATCGTCGCGCCGGAACGCGAGAAGCCGCGGAAAGGAAGGCAAAGTCCCTGGACAATCCCGATGAGCGAGCCCTCTTTCATTCCCAGGCCGCCGGTTTCCTGGTCTGCGGTCGTTTTCTCGCTCGCAGAAGGGGCGCGCTTCTCATAAATGCCCGCGATCAAGATCAAGATGCCCACGGCGGCCAGCGCCGGGGCGATCAAGTCGAGACGCCCGAAGAGCTGTTCGACTTCACCGTTCGGAGCGCCGGGGAACGCGAATTTCTCGATGCCTTTAATCAGCGCTTCGCCGACGATCCCGGTGAGCAGTGTGGCCACGAACAGGAGGACGAAGATGCGCTTGAACGCCTCCGCGCTCTGAAAATACGTCTTCATCCATTGCTTCCAGAAATAAACGATCACCGCGAACATCGTGCCGGTGTGCAGCATCACCAGCAGCAGGGTCATCTCCGGCGCAGACGGATCGAGGCCCATGAGTTTTTCGGACACCACCACGTGCGCCGAGCTCGAAACCGGCAAAAGTTCCGCCAGGCCTTGCACGACGGCAAGGATCACCACATGCAACAGGGTCATGAAGAAACCTTCATTTAGGATTGCGGCGCCAATCGCTTTTGCATTTCAAATGCGCTCTGGCCGCGGCCGTAGAAATTTTCGATCGTTGCAGTTTCACGATAGCCATGCTTCTTCCACAAAGCAATTGCAGCTTTGTTGGTAGTTGCCGTTTCTAGATACATCAACGTCACACCGCGCGTGGCGGCCTCTTTCTCAGACGCTTGCAGCAGCAGGGAACCGATCGAATGGCGGCGGTATTCGGCGACGACGTCGAGGGTGACGATGTGGCCGATCTCCGCCTCGCATTGCGTGACGACGAACCCCGCTATCGCTCCGGGAACCTCGGCCACGATGCAGTGCGCGCCTTCCGCCTGCAGGTAGTTTTTCATCTCGCGGCGCCCGTAAGCGATATGTTTCGGAAAGCACAGCTGATCGATCGCATGCAGGGCTTCGAAATCGGATGGCTGGTAAGGGCGGAGAATCAATCCCGGCAGGGCCACGGCTGCCGCTCACAACTCCAGGATGACCGGAAGAATCAGCGGGCGTTTGGCGGTTTGCTTCTTCAGATATCGCCGCAGGTCCACGCGGATTTTTTCCTTGATGACGCTCCAATCCGTCTTTTCCTCGTCGTTGGATTGCTCCACGGTGCGCAAAACCACTTCGCGCGCCCCGTTCAAGAGTTCCAGCCCGTTATCGGACGGCATGAAGCCGCGAGTGACGATTTCCGGCTGCGATTCGATCTGCCCGGTGTGTTTGTTGATGGCGATGATTGGCACCACTACGCCGTCCTCGGACAGGTGTTTGCGATCGCGGATTACCACTTCCTCGATTTCCTCGAGCGATCCCGAATCGACGCACACGCGGCCGGCGGTCACCGGTTCGCGGCGGTACGCGCGGTCTTCCGTGAACTCGATCACCTGGCCGTCTTCGATCAGCATGATTTCCTCGGAAACCGCACCGACGGAGTGGGCCAGCGCCGAGTGGCGGAAGAGTTGCCGGTATTCCCCGTGAATCGGAATGAAGTAGCGCGGACGGACCAGGTTGAGCAGCATTTTTTGCTCTTCCTGGCTGGCGTGGCCGGAAACGTGGATGGTCCCGCCGTCGTTGTCGTAATAGACCAGCGCGCGCTTGCGGAACATGTGATCCAGCATGCGGAAAATCGCTTTTTCGTTTCCGGGAATGATGCGCGCGGAAAGGATTACCGTGTCGCGCTCATCCAGCGTGAGCAGGCGATGGTTATCGACCGCCACGCGGGAGAGCGACGACATCGGCTCGGCCTGGCTGCCGCTGACCATGACGATCATTTTTTCGGCAGGGAAGGAGTTGATGTCCTGCGAGCGCACCACCAGGCCGTCGGGAATGCGCAGGCGATTCATGCCGTGTGCCAGTTCAACGTTGTCGACCATGCTGCGTCCGATGAACGAAATTTTTCGGCCCGCGGCGGCGGCGATATCCACGATCTGCTGAATGCGCGGGATAGACGATGCGAAGCACGACACGATCACTTTGCGCGTCGCCGCGCGCGTCAACTCCTCGATGCGCGGACGGATATTGCGCTCCGAAGGCGTGTATCCAGGCCGCTCAACGTTGGTGCTGTCGCTGAACAAGGCCAGCACGCCCTCCGCTCCATAGCGGGCGAAGGCATGCAGATCGAATGGCTGCCCGTCGATCGGCGTCGGATCGATCTTGAAATCGCCGGTGTGAATGATCACTCCGACCGGAGTGCGCACGGCCAGGGCGACGCAGTCGATGGTGCTGTGCGTCACGGTGATGAATTCCACCTCGAACACGCCGATTTCCAGCTTGCGCCCGGGGATCACTTCGCGCAGATCGGTCTTGTCGAGCAGGCCATGTTCTTCGAGGCGCTTGTGCACCAGCGCCAGGGTGAAGCGCGTGCCATAGATGGGCACCTGAAGGTCGCGAAGAATGTAGGGCAGCGCGCCGATATGGTCCTCATGTCCGTGGGTCAGCAGGATGGCGCGCAAATACTGGCGATTCTGCTTGAGGTAAGTGATGTCCGGAATGACGATGTCCACGCCCAGAAGCTCGGCTTCCGGAAACATCATGCCCGCGTCGATCAGAATCATGTCGTCGCCCGAGCGGAGGACGAGCATGTTCATACCGAACTCCCCGAGACCGCCGAGGGGAATTGCTAGAAGAGAAGGTTTATCCAATGTAGTTCACATCCTTATGAGTGACTCATCATCGTACCATAGCGGACCTCGGGAAATGATTGGGCGCGGCCGGAATCTTGCCGCGCTCGAATGCGGCGACGGATTCTTCACGGGAATTAGAGGGCCTTCAATGGAGTCGTGCGACTAGTCGAGTGTCGATTTGGGAATTTGCCAACCTTTCCACACAATTTTCTCGATTGAAACTGTTCTCCAGATCATTTTCGCCGATAGAGAACACAAGGAGCGATTGGCTCGGAACGTGCTGTGGACCATCGCATGGACGGAGTCCGGGCATTACAGAATTGTGAGTTGCAAAAATTTAATGATCAGCAGGCCAGCGAATGAGCCGAGGCAGCGTCTCGGTAGGTCAACGGCTTGCGTACGGGGTTCAAAATGTTAATCGCATCGATCCGTCGTGAAATTGATTTGCCATTTTGTTCGAATGCTGGGCGCAGGACCGCGGTGGTTCTCCTGCTCTGGTGCGCGCTGTTCGTAGCTGCATCCGTACAGGCGCAGAAGATGCCTGTGAATAACGCGCTACGGCCTCTGGATGCCCTGGGCATGCCGTACGCGAAGCTCATGCCGTATCTCGAACCGTGCAAGAGCGAGTGCCGGCAGCACGAAAAGGAAGCCAAAATTGGCCATCGCGTGACATTTGAGTTTCCCCCGTATGCCTATACCGTGGAGGGCGGCAAGGTCGTCGAAGTGATGATCACGGCGGCATCCTTCGATGATTTTGTGGCCGAGGGCAAAGAGAAGTGGGGACCGCCTACCAGTCTCTTCTATCAGGTGGTGGCCAATCCGGATGGCCCGGATTCCAAGAATGGCGAAGCGCACTGGGAATTGCCGGGGGGCGTCGTGGTTGACGCGCGGCAAACCCCGATGCCGGGCAAAGTGGTGGATGTAACCAAGCTGCAATTGGGCGGAAAGACCGTGATGTTCACTCAGAAAGAGCCGGCAACGGAGGGCGCGCTCGTCTTTATCACCAATCCCTCAGCGCAGCGTCTGGAGAAACCCAAGCCGAGGCCGCTCCTCTAGGGCGTTTACTTGTCGCCGCCCGAAAACAGTCCAGCGAACGCCACGAGGATGACAGCTCCGATCGTTGCCGCGGCAATGCTGTAAATCAAGCCGCCGCCCAGGATGCCAAGCTTGGTAAAAATCCAGCCGCCGATGATGGCGCCCACCATTCCCAAAATGATATCGGCAATGCAGCCGAAACCGCGGCCACGCGAGAGCGTGCCGGCCAGCCAGCCGGCGATTAAGCCGATCACAATCCAGGCGATTACGGACTGCGGAACATAAACGGATAAGATGTGCATGTTGCTCTCCTGATTTTCACGCGCCAGGCAAACTTTCGCAACCGCCGCCGGCGGCGGTTGCGAGTGGCACAGACTTCAGTCTGTAGGGTTCCACGAGTTGGTTGCAGCGCATTTGCATCCCCAGATTAAAATCTGCGTTACTGAGGCGCCGGTTCCTGCTGCGTCATGCAATGTAAAGTTCCCAGCCCCAGAACAAGATCAAGGCAAGCGATTCCCACGACCTTCCGATCCGGGAACAGGCCCGCAAGTTTCGTCAGCGCGGCCGCATCATGGGGATCGTTGAAAGTCGGAACCAGCACCATCTGATTGGCAATGTAGAAATTGGCATAGCTGGCCGGGAGACGCTGTTCGTCAAAATGAACCGGATCGGGCATCGGCAGCGTTTCGACCTGCAACGGCCGTCCGTCTTGATCTTTCATTTCGCGCAGCAGCGACAGATTTTCCTGCATGGGCTGGTAATTCACTTCGGAAGGATCGTTTTCGACTACGGTGATCACGGTCGTCGGGTTGACGAAGCGCGCCAGGTCATCGACATGGCCGTGGGTGTCATCGCCGGCGATGCCGTTGCGCAGCCATAGAACGTTGGTAACGCCGAGGTAGTCGCGGAAGATGGACGCCAAATCCTTGCGCGAGACGCTGGGATTGCGCGCCTGTATCGGGCTCAGCAAACATTCTTCCGTCGTCAGCATGGTCCCCATGCCGTTGACGTCAATGCTGCCGCCCTCCAGAACGATTCGGCGGCCGCGAAATTCGGGCTCCCACATCTTCCATTTGAGTTTGGCTTGCAGCTTTCCGTTGGCCGCGTCGTCGTTTTTCCAGTCGTCGTATTTGGCCCACGCGTTGAAGCGCCAGTTGGTGACGGCGGTCTCATCCTTCGCGCCATTACGCACAAAGATCGGCCCAAAATCGCGAATCCAGCCGCGGTTCGTGGGCACCTGGAAAAAATCGACGGCGGAAAGGTTTGCTGCCGCCGATCTCAGGTTGCGCCGCGCGGCGCGCTCCATCGCGGCGTCTTTCACCAGGATGCGCACGCGTTCAACTTGCGAGAGATGACGCACGATGTCCGCATACACCCAGGGAATGGGCGCAAATTTTCCGGGCCAGTCGGTTTTTTCATGCGGCCAGGCGAGCCACGTTGCGGCGTGCGTTTCCCATTCCGCAGGCATCCGGAAGCCGAGCGCGAACGGAGTGGAGGAGTTTTTGCGGCCGGCGCCCTTCACTCGTATACCCTAAGCATCGAAGCGTGCCGGCGACCATCGCGCCGATTTGAACTTGGGAATTTTGGATTCACTCGTGCCATCGCTCGAGGATTGGGGAATATGCGTCAATGCGGCGGTCGCGAAGGAAGGGCCAGTTGCGGCGCGTTTCCTCGGTGAGCCGCGGATCGCACTCGACGATCAGGATTTCCTCCTGGTCGGCGGAGCCTTCGGCGAGGATGCGGCCAAACGGGTCCGACACGAACGAGTGCCCCCAGAATTCCAAACCGCTTTCCGGCGTGCCCTCGAAGCCCACACGATTGACGGCCGCGACAAAAATTCCGTTGGCAATGGCGTGCGAGCGTTGGATGGTCCGCCAGGCGTCCAGTTGCGCCGCTCCGAATTCCTGCTTCTCCGATGGGTGCCAGCCGATCGCCGTGGGATAAAAAATGATATTGGCTCCGGCCAGGCTGGCGAGGCGCGCGCCCTCCGGGTACCACTGATCCCAGCAGACCAGCACGGCGATGCGCCCGTATTTGGTGTCGAAATTGGGAAAGCCCAGATCGCCGGGAGTGAAATAAAATTTTTCGTAGTACAGCGGGTCGTCCGGAATATGCATCTTGCGATACTTCCCGAGCAGCGATCCGTCGGCATCCAGAATGACGGCGGTGTTGTGATACAGCCCGGCAGCGCGGCGCTCGAAGAGCGAGCCGATGATCACCACCTTCAGATCGCGGGCCAGCCGGGAGAGCGCTTCGGAAGACGGCCCGGGGATGGGCTCGGCCAGCTCAAACAGGTCGGCATTTTCTTCGCGGCAGAAATATTGGGAGCGAAACAATTCCTGCAGGCAAACGATCTGCGCGCCGCGGGCAGCGGCCTCACGTACGCGCGTTTCAGCCTTGGCAAGGTTCTCCCTCGGATCAAGGGAGCAATTCATCTGAATCAGGCCTACAGTGAATTTTTCCGGCACGCCTGAATCATAGCATTTTATTTTTATCTTTGACCGGTTGAGATTGGCTGGAGAGCAGTGGCTCGAGTGAATTTGAGTGAAGGTGTTCCTGGGAGTGATTCAAATGCGCTGAAGATCCCAGGAACACCGTTTCCCTAGCAATCGGGCCGGAACGTGCCGGTAAACTAGTTTCCGTCGATGTGAACGGCAACCTGCTCGGAGCGCGCCGGAGCCTTGCCCATCTGTTGTTCGCGCTGCGCGCCGGTCTGGCCGGATTTGAACTGGACGTGAAATCCGGGCAATTCCAGGGAAGTCACGACGCGAGAATTGCCGTTGACCGCGAGTTCCAGCGCGCCGTTGCGGCAGGATTCACACGCCGACTGGGCGAACACCAGCATATCCATGGCCTTCTGCTTGCCGTGAATGGACAGCCGGTTCGTATCCGTCTGGGTGCGGGACAGCTTAAACCTGTAGTCACCGGCCGGAAGCACGGTATTTTTCCACTGCGTGGGCTGTGACAGCGTGAAAGAGCCGGCCAGCATATCGTTGGCGCGGACCGACGAGGTCATCATGCCAATAGAAAATAATCCAGCTGCAACAAGAATGGCTTTTGATAGATATCGCATGCGGTTCAAATCTCCTCAGGGACGTAGTTTTTCAGCTTCGCTTCATCCGATCTCTTTTATCTCTCTCGGATCGCACGCGATATTTCCATGCGCGCGGGGAAGTCCCAATGGTACGCATGTACTGGAGGGTTACGATGGTCGTACCTGTACGGATGACCACTGCAGGAGCGCGCGCGAAACGTGGCACGTGAAATGACTCGGAACAAGACACTTCGCAATCACGCGGCTGTACCAAGGGACATCCGGCTCTATTTTCGCGGGGTTGGCGCTTTGGCTACAGGACTGGGGAAGTCCGCTGAAGTGAATCCAAGCCTCTCGAAGAGGATTCTCCGAACCGGTTAACGTTGCGTTCTTGGATGGAGTCAGGGGAAGCGAAAACTCAGTCGTCTTCGCCGATCATGATGGCAGCGGCGAGCACCGTGGTCCACAGGCCGCGTTTGTCGCCCACCGCGGACTGGGTAATGTTCATGGTGCGGACAATCTTGTTGGAGATGCGGTAGACCTCTTTTTTCTCATCCCAGGACAAATCGGGGTCGAACTCAACGTTCAGCGTGGTGGCCAGCATTTCGGCCGCCAGTTCTTCGGTGTACTCACCGGCCACTTCCTCGGTCTCACCGAACGAATGATGCTCGGAAAGATACCCGTACATCGATTTGTCGGCCGGAAGAGCGAGGCCGATTCCCGCGGCGATCAGGCGGTGCGCTTCGCGCGTGGAATTCTCACTGATGACGGTAAACGCCACCTGTCCCGGCTTGAGGTGCTTCAGGCCCTCGGCGCGCGAGATGAGTTTGCAGTTGGGAGGGAAAATGGAGGACACGCGCACGATATTGCAGGCCGCAATTCCCGCGCTGCGCAACGCCAACTCAAAACTCGAGAGCCGTTCCCGATGTTTACCAACGCCTTTTGTCAGATAGATCTTTTTCGCGACGAACGCCATGAGGGGTGCCGGAGTGCGGTGCCTCCTACAAACTTAGTGAGTCCTAAAACTCGCGCAAACTTTTAAGGCGTGCGGAAAAGTAACAAGAACACACTACACTGTCAATTACTTTCCGGGCCAAAGAGCAAGAATTTAATCGAGTTGTGACATCTCCGCAGCGCGCGAACTTGTATCTCAGGGTCGCGAAGGCACTCGCGCCCACTACAGCCGATGCCCGCCTGAAGGCGGGCGCTACACCGCCCTAATTTTGAATTGAATGCGCGACCGGACTCATTCGACGTGGCACAACTTCAGAAAGCGATCCAGGGACGGCGAGAGAGCCGCAAGGGCCGTCAGGTCTCGCTGCGTGAAGTCGGCGCCGGCCTGCGCCAGA
>Ga0209168_10000736_pt1 | contig 29174 bp, 22 predicted proteins | sample Coa_R1_FD_187156 | JGI IMG/M metagenome (GOLD analysis project Ga0209168, IMG submission 187156) | Surface soil microbial communities from Centralia Pennsylvania, which are recovering from an underground coalmine fire - Coalmine... | ecosystem: Environmental > Terrestrial > Soil > Unclassified ...
TTCGACCGCGCGATCGCCGCGCACCGCCAGCCCGGATCGGCGTTCAAGCCGTTCGTCTACGCCGCTGCGTTAGGCGCAGGGTACACCCCGGCGACGCTGGTGGACGACGCGCCCGTCGAGGTCGAGCAGGACGGGCGCGACTGGACGCCGGCTAACTTCGGGGACGAGTACGAGGGCCGGATCACGATGCGCCGGGCGATCGAGCACTCGTCCAACGCGGCGGCGGTGCGGTTCGGCCACGCCGTCGGCGAGGCGCACATCGTGTCGCTGGCGCGCGCCACCGGCATCACGAGCCGGCTGGCCCCGGTCCCGTCGATTGCGTTAGGCGCACTGGAAGTGACGCCGCTCGAGTTGGTGACGGCCTACGCGCCGTTCGCCAACGGTGGCAACCGGGTCACCCCGCGCCTGGTGCGCCGCATCGAGCGAGCCGACGGCAAGGTGGTGTGGTCGAACGATGCGGCGCCGCCGGTGCCGGCGCTCGATCCACGCGACGCGTTTCAGTTGACGTCGATGCTGGAATCGGTGGTGAACGACGGCACGGGACGCGAGGTCCGATCGATGGGTGCGCGCGGGCCGATCGCAGGCAAGACCGGCACCACGAACAACGGTGCGGACGTCTGGTTCATCGGCTACACACCTTCGTTGGTCGCCGGCGTCTGGTTCGGATACGACACGCCGCGTTCGTTAGGCGATGGGGCGACGGGCGGACGGCTGGCAGCGCCGGCCTGGGCGCAGTTCTACGAGCACGGCTGGCCGCAGGGCGCCCGCGATGCACCGTGGCGGCCGCCGGCGGGGCTCGTCTCGCGGGTCATCGATGCGGACAACGGCGACCTCGCTACGGCCTGGTGTCCGCACACGCAGCTCGAATGGTTCCGGTTGGGCACGGAGCCGACGATGTACTGCCCTGAGCACGGCGGCCCGTCGTTAGGCGCTCGCATCCTGGGCGCGATCAAGGAGATCTTCCACTACTGAGGGCGCTCAGAGCAGCCCAAGTGTCCCGCCGGGCGCAAAGCCGGGGAACACGTGCGTGCCGTCCACGGCACCCAAGTGCGTCATCACGACCTCCGTGAACACCGCGCGAAAGTCCGTCGTGAGCGCGAGATCGCGTCCTTGATACAACTGCTCCGTCGCCAAGCCGGGCCAGTGGCCGTGTACACGGCCGCCCCGGACGGGTCCGCCGATCACGAACATGGCGCCGGCATGGCCGTGGTCCGTACCGCCGTTGCCGTTCTGCTTCGCCATGCGGCCGAATTCGGACATGGTGAGGATGATGACGTCCTCCATCCGATCGTCGAGATCGGTGACTAACGCAGCGATCGCCTGCGCGAACTCGCCCAACCGCGACGCGAGCTGGCCGGTGGCAGCGCCTTCGTTCACGTGCGTGTCCCACCCTCCCACGTCGGCGAACGCGATTTCGAGACCGACGCCGGCCTTGATGAGCTGCGCGATCTGCCGGAGACCCTGCCCGAACGGAGACGATGGGTACTCCGCCCCGTGCTCGGGCTGATACTGCATGGGGTTCGCGGCACGCAGCATCTTCACGGCATCGAAGGTCTCGGCGCCGGCACCGTGCACGATGTCGGCGCTGCCCGTGCGGTACAACGCTTCGAGCCGCTCGACATCGGTGCCGGTGGCGCGGATGCTGAAATCGGCGAGGCTCGTCATCGCGATGCTCGGCGCTGGTCCTTCGAGGATGCGCGGCGTTTGCGGCGAGAACGCGACCGCTTCGAACGGTGAGCGGCTGGCGTGGCACTCGGCGCACGTGCCCTTGGCGGCGAGATAGCGATTCAACCAGCCGTCGCTGGTCGCTTTGACATCGGGCGTTCCGGTTTCCATGAAATCCTGCGCGTCGAAGTGCGAGCGCGTGGCACTCGGGCTTCCCACGGCGACGATTGGCGCGAGGATCCGGCGATCCCAGAGCGGCGTGAGCGGCGCGAGCGCGGGATGCAGACCGAAGAAGCCGTCGAGGTCGATCGCGGCCCGGGCGTCGCGGGTGACGAGCGCCGGTCCGGCGGCGAGCTTCGCTGGGCGCGGAATCGCGATCGTTGGGCGCAAAGCGTAGTACTCGGCGTCGCCGTGGGGCACGACGACGTTGAGCGCGTCGGCGGCGCCGCGCTGGAACAGACAGATGAGGACCTTGCCACGCGGCGGCGCCGCGAGTCGGGATTGCGCGAAAATGGCGCGCTTGAGAAACGATGGGCTGAGGCCCATGGTCACGAGCGCCAGCGCGCCGGATTTCACGAACACACGTCGTTGCACGATAGTGGTCTCCGATTGCCTAACGTCGCTGAAATTCGGGGGCGCCGAGGGCCAGCCCGACGGCCTGCTTGAGGCCGCTGAGGGACGGCGGCGTGCCTAACGGATCGCGGTGCTCGGGCGGCTCGGCACCCATCTCCCCGCCGCTGTCCGCCCGCGCCGTGTCGCCGACGCTGCGCGTGTCAGGCGAGGCGGGTGGGCCGGCGGCGATCAGCGGATTGACACCCGATTCGAGCACGCGGCGCGTGTCCGGCGAGGCTTCGCCGCCCAGCAGTGCTGCGATCACGGCGTCGATGCGCGATGCCCCGGCCAGCGTGTCCAGTCCCGCACGATGCGCCCACGGTTCTAACGCGACGCCCGGGAGCCGTTCTCCCGCGACCGCGAGGCCAAAATTGATGCGGTTGAGAATCGATCCCGTGTTGATCCACGCGTCGCCCGTCTCCGGGTAGCCGTTCGGGTCGCGATGCATGAACAGCGGTTCGCCAAGGCGCGCGATGATCCGGGCCGTGCGCGGCGTGGTATCGGGCACGGCGTCAACGGCACGCAGGGCACTCAGCACCAGCTCGAACGGGGATTTTACTTTCGCTTTGTAGGCGGCGCGCGAAAAGAACTCGGGCGACGTTACGATCGTCCGCAGCGTTTCGCGGATGTCGCCGTCGGTGCGCGCGAACGTCGCGGCCGCTCGGTCGACGAGCGCGGGTGGCGGCGAGTCGCTGACGAACCGGCGCGCCAGCTTGGTGGCGATGAAGTGCGCGGTCGCCGGGCTGCGCGCGAGAATGTCGAGCACCTCTTCGCCGTCCTCCATCCCGCGGCCGCTGGCGAGCGTCCGACCCAGGAACCGCTTTTCGCCGGCATCGTGCAGCGTGGGCCGAAAGACGAATCCCCCGCCTAACTGGGGCCGGTCGATCGTCCAGCCGGTGAAGGCGCGTGCGGCGCTGATGACGTCGGCCTGCGAGTAGCCGCCATCGACGCCGAGCGTGTGGAGCTCGAGGAGCTCGCGTCCATAGTTCTCGTTGAGTCCGTTGCGCCTGGGTCGTGGCGCCGGGCGGAACGCGACGCCGAGGCGGCCGCGCACGGGCCGCGCCGTGAAGGTGGAGAGGGCGGGCCGATCGGGTTCGACGGTGCTTTCCCAGTTGTCGAGGTAGTAGAGCATGGCGGGGCTCTTCGCCACGGCGCCGAGGAGGTCGCGGAATTTGCCTAACGCGTTAGGCCGGATCGCATCGCGCTCGAACGACGCCAGCAGGTACCGTTCGGGTGCGCCCTTGCCGGCGAAAATGCTGAAGTGGTTGTCCCAGAAGTCGACCATGACTTCTTGCAGCTGCCGCTCGCTGATCAGCGCGTGTGCCACCTTTGCCGCCTGTAGTTCGTCGATCACCTGTTGCGCGCGTCGGCGTGCGTCGCGCAGCGCGACCGAATCGGCGGCGTCGAGTCGCGAGGCGGGCCGCGCACTGGAGTCGACGCGCGCCGCGCTCGACGCTTCGCGGCGTCGATTCTGGGCGAGCACGGTCTGTGGAGGCGGATAGTCGCGCGCGAGGTCCGCCGGTTTCATGGTCAGCGTCCGAAAGCGCGCGAGCCATGCATCGGTCGCGCGATCATCGATGCGGCCAGGGTCGAGCTGGCGAGCGATCCACCGGTCGACACCAATCGCGCGCACGCGCTCGTAGTCGCCAGGTCGTGCACCGAAGGTGAGGCGTGCGATCGCCTGGCGTATCTGTTGGTCGGCGGTCTGCTCGCGAACGGCGACATCCGCTGCCGATGGCAACCCGGCGACCGGCGTCGCGGATGCGGCGGTGCGCAACGGCGACGACGAGCACGCCGCGAGCAGCGTCGCCATGATCGCAGCCAACGATGTCTGGAACCGCATGGTCATTGATGGACGTTTGTTGCGCAGCAGGTGTTAAGATTTCTCGGCCGGTTAGGTTTCAGCACATGGCAGGATCAGCTCGTCGTCTCCCTCCGGAGCGTAGCACCAACCCGACGTGGGGTCAGCGCGTAGCGGCGCTTCGGTACGTGCCGCCGCTGCTGCGTATGGTATGGACTACCCATCGCGGGTTCACGGCAACAATGGCGGTGCTGCGCGTCGCGCGTGCGTTCATTCCCGTGGCGACGCTGTGGATTGGCAAGCTCATCATTGATGCCGTGATTGCGCTTCGGCGCGACCATTCCCATCTGTCTTCACTCTGGAAGCTGGTGGCGTTGGAGATCGCCATTGTTGTCGCGGGCGAGGTGCTGGCCCGCGCGTCGGCGTTGGTGGAGAGTCTGCTGGGCGATCTGTTCTCGAATTACACGAGCGTGCGACTGATGGAGCACGCGGCGACGCTCGACCTGCAGCAGTTCGAGGATCCGGCGTTCTACGACCAGCTCGAGCGGGCGCGCCGCCAAACCGTCGGCCGCATCGGGCTTCTGTCCGAGCTGCTTTCGATGTCGCAGGACACCCTGACCCTGGCTTCGTTAGGCACTGCGCTTCTGGTGTTCAGCCCGTGGCTCGTGCTGCTGCTCGCGGCGGCCGTTCTGCCGTCGTTCATCGGCGAGACGCACTACGCGTCGCTCGAGTATTCGTTGTTGTACCGCTGGACGCCCGAGCGGCGGCAGCTCGATTATCTGCGCTATCTCGCCGCGAGCGACACGAACGCCAAAGAAGTGCAGATGTTCGGTCTCGCGCAGTGGCTCATCGACCGCTATCGCGTGCTCGCCGACCGATTCTACGAAGAGAACAAGCAGCTTTCGATCCGCAAGGGGATCGTGAGCACCGCGCTGTCGGTGCTCGGGATGCTCGGGTACTACGGCGCGTACGTCATCATCCTGCTGCGAGCCGTGGGCGGTGTCATCTCGATCGGCACCCTGACGTTCCTCGCCGGCTCGTTCGGGCGCAGCCGCGACATCATTCAGCGGCTCCTCATCTCGGCGAGCGACATCTACGAACAAAGCCTGTACCTCAAGGACATGTTCGACTTCTTCGACATGCGGCCGAACATGGTGTCGCGGCCGGGAGCGCCGCCGGTGCCGGAGCCGATCAGCCAAGGCTTCGTGTTCGAGGACGTCGGCTTTCAGTATCCGGGCAGCGATCGGTGGGCCGTTAGGCATGTGAGCTTCACGCTTCGGCCAGGCGAACGGCTCGCGTTCGTGGGCGAGAACGGGGCCGGTAAGACGACGGTGACCAAGCTCATGGCGCGCCTGTACGATCCCACCGAGGGGCGCATCCTGCTCGACGGACTCGATCTCAAGGAGTACGACCTGCAGTCGGTGCGGCGCGCGATTGGCGTGATCTTTCAGGACTTCGTGCGCTTCGACATGCGGTTCGATGAAAACATCGGCGTTGGGCACATCGATCGCGTGCGCGACTACCTCGACCGCGTGGGCTCGGACGATGTGGCGATCGAATCGATGCCGCCCGAGTGGGCGTTCGAGTCGAGCCCCGCGATGCTGCGACAGCCGCGTGCGAACGGTCATGCGGTCGAGCCGGTCCCCGCCGTGCTCTCGACTGCCGCCGAGCAGTCGTTGGCGTCGGTGTTGCTGCCACGATTCAACGAGGGCTACCGGCAGATGCTCGGACGGCGCTTTGACGGCGGCGTCGACCTGTCGGGCGGCGAGTGGCAGAAGGTCGCGTTGGCGCGTGCGTACATGCGCGATGCGAAAGTGCTCATTCTCGACGAGCCCACGGCGTCGCTCGATGCGCGCGCCGAATACGAGGTGTTCGTGCGATTCTCCGAGCTCGTTGCGGGCCGAATGGCCGTGCTGATATCGCACCGTTTCTCGACGGTGCGGATGGCGGATCGCATCATCGTCTTCCAGCACGGACAGATCGCGGAGGAAGGGTCGCACGCCGAGCTCGTCGCGCGCGGCGGACTGTATGCCGAACTGTTCCGCCTGCAAGCGGCCGGATACCAGTAACGCAGAATGTGAGCTGAGCCGTTTCCGCTGGGCGGTCGGGCAGTGTTCTTGCGCAGCCTGCCTGTATGCATCGGCATGAGCACGACGAGAACAGCGCGCCCAATCAGGCGAAGACGGTCAAGCCGACGGATCCCAATGCGCACCTCGCACGCGGCGCGGAGGGCGCGGAGCCTCCGTTAGAAGCCAAAGGTGCGCACGACGGCCATCGCGACACGACGGCTGCCGGGCTTCGATCCATCTACGAGACGCTGCACTTCGGCGTCAAAGAGATGGGACCGCGGCGCGCAACGCGCACGCTGCTCAAGCTGAATCAGAAAGACGGGTTCGATTGTCCGAGCTGTGCGTGGCCCGATCCCGACGGTGATCGGAAGCGCGCCGAGTTCTGCGAGAACGGCGCGAAAGCCGTCTCGGCCGAGGCAACGACGCGCCGCCTAACGCCAGAGGTCTTCGCCCAACACAGCATTTCATCGCTGCTCGACTGCCGCGACGTGGAACTGGATGGATTGGGCCGCATCACGCATCCGATGGTGAGGCGTCGGGGCTCGGATCACTACGAAGCGATCGACTGGTCGGACGCGTTCGCGATGGTCGGCGACCACTTGCGCGCGCTCGAGTCGCCTGACGAAGCGGTGTTCTACACCTCGGGGCGCGCGAGCAACGAAGCGGCGTTCCTGTATGGCTTGTTCGCCCGCCAGTTCGGCACGAACAACCTCCCGGACTGCTCGAACATGTGTCACGAGTCGAGCGGTACCGGCTTGAGCGAGGTCATCGGATTCGGCAAGGCGACCGTTCGCATCGACGACTTCGCGGCAGCCGACGCGATTTTCATCATCGGGCAGAATCCCGGCACGTGTCACCCGCGCATGCTCACGGAGCTGCAAAAGGCGGTGCGGAACGGGTGCCGGATCGTGAGTATCAATCCGCTCATGGAATCGGGGCTCATGCGGTTCGAGAATCCGCAGAAGCCGCTCGATCTCCTCGGTGCCGCGACGCACCTGGCGTGCTTGTTCGTTCCGGTACGGATCAACGGCGACGTGGCGGTGCTCAAAGGGATCATGAAGGAGATGCTCGAAGCCGACGAACGCACGGGCGGACGTGTGCTCGCGCACGACTTCATCGCGCATCACACCGAGGGCTTCGAGACGTTCGCGGCGGACATTCGCAACGAGTCGTGGGATCGGATCGTGGAGGAGAGCGGTGTGTCGCGCGACATGATTCGCGAGGCGGCGGACGTGGCGATCACGTCGGAGCGGATGATCTGTTGTTGGGCAATGGGCATTACGCAGCACAAGAACGGCGTGGCCAACGTCCAGACGATCGTGGATTTCGCGTTACTGCGCGGGCACATGGGCCGGCGTGGCGCGGGCATCGCGCCGATTCGCGGCCACAGCAACGTACAGGGCGATCGCACGGTCGGAATCTGGGAGAAGATGAGCCCGGAGTATCTGGCATGCCTGGCGAATGAGTTCCATTTCCAGCCGCCGGAAAAGCACGGGTACGACACCGTGTGCGCGATCGAGGCGATGCACCGCGGGCAGGTCAAGGTGTTCATCGGGTTAGGCGGCAATTTCCTCGCGGCGACGCCGGACACGAACTACACATCGGAAGCGATCCAACGCTGCGCGCTCACCGTCCAGATCTCGACGAAGCTCAATCGCGGCCACCTGGTGACCGGCGAACAGGCGCTCATCCTGCCGTGCCTCGGCCGTACGGAGATCGACGTGCGGCCGGGCGGCGAGCAGTTCGTGACGGTGGAGGACACCACGGGCGTCGTCCACATGTCGAAGGGCGTGCTCGAACCGGCGTCGGAGCTGCTCCTGAGCGAGCCGGCGATCATCGGCCGCCTGGCGAAGGCAACGTTAGGCAGCCGCACAACCGTCGACTGGGACGCGCTCACGGACAACTACGACCGCATCCGCGAGCACATCGAGCACGTCGTACCGGGCTTCACGCAGTACAACACGCGGGTGCGCCAGCCCGGCGGCTTCTACCTGCCTAACGCGCCGTATCAGGGGAGGTTCAACACGCCGTCGCGGCGCGCGCGATTCACGGTCCATCCGATCCCGCACCACGAGCTCGCGCCGGATCAATTGCTGCTCATGACCATCCGCAGCCACGACCAGTTCAACACCACCGTGTATGCTGAGAACGACCGGTACCGCGGCATCTCGAATGGGCGCCGCGTGGTGTTCCTCAATCAGGCGGACATGGAGCGACTGGGCTTCGTGCGCGACCAGTGGGTGGACATCGTGAGCCACTTCGAGTCGGAAACGCGCCGAGCGGCGCGGTTCAAGGTCGTGCCCTATCAGATCCCGCCGCGCTGCGCGGCCGCCTACTTCCCCGAAACCAACGTGCTGGTGCCGATTCGGAGCGTGGCCGACAAGAGCAACCAGCCCGCCTCCAAATCGATCATCGTCAGCCTCGAGTCGGCGGCCTCACGTCCCGACTGACGTCGGCGCGCACTGCTCGATGAGCGACACGATTTCATCGAGCGTCGAGCGCGCGCGATCCCGTGCGTACCAGGCGCGAATGTGGCGGTAGCGCTCGACCGATGGCATCGCGAGACCCACGTCGATCACCCATCGCTGGAGCTCGTGCGGCCGCGGTCCCCACCAGCCGCACTCCGCAAATTGATCATCGAGGACCATCACGACCGGGATCGATCGCGAGCCGTTGGTCAGGTGCGTGTTCATGATGTCCGGATTCGCATCGCGCCCCAAAAGCCGGACGTCTAACCGGTCGGCCTGCTCGGCGAGCCGGACGACCGGTGGGACGATATTCACCGCATCGCCGCACCAGTCCTCGACCAAGACGAGCAAGTGTCGGGGACACCGCACGGCGTTCACGCGCTCGATGTGCGACGGCGGAACGGTAGCCAACCGGTACACGTCCCGCCACAGATCCTGATTTTTCTGTGCGGTTACGACGTATTGCTCGAAGGTGAACGCGGTTTCGAACCGCGACTTCCAGTCCGGCATCCGGAAGGCCGCTACTCCCGCCGCGCAGCGGCGGCGGTGTCGTCCCGCAGGACGTAGCCTGATCCGCGCACGGTGTGGATGAGTGGGTGTTCTCGATCTTCCTCGAGTTTCTTCCGCAGGTAGTTGATATAGACGTCGACGACGTTGGTCAGCGGGTCTACCTGCTGGCGCCACACGTGCTCGCTGATCATCTGCCGGGACACCGTGCGGCCCATGTTGCGCATGAGGTACTCGAGGAGCGCGTACTCTTTCTGGGTGAGCTCGATTTCCTTGCCGCCGCGCTCGACGCGGCGGGAAATCGGGTCGAGCGACAGATCGCGCACGCGCATGACGGCGCTTTCAGCTGTAAGGCTCGACCGTCGCAGCAGTGCTTTAACGCGCGCCAAGAGCTCGGCGAACTCGAAGGGCTTGGGCAGATAGTCGTCCGCGCCCGCATCCAAACCGCTCACTTTGTCCGAGACTGAGGTGCGGGCCGTGAGCATGAGCATCGGCGCACGGAATCCACGCGCGCGCAGCTCGCGAGCGACCTCGACGCCGTTCTTTCGCGGGAGTCCAATGTCGAGGATGACCAGATCCGGCGAGTGATCGAGCGCCTCGAGCAGTCCGGATTCGCCGTCCTGAGCGCTTCGAACGTTGAATCCCTCACCGCTGAGGATCCGTTGTAGTACCGACAGCAGATCGCGATCGTCTTCGACGACGAGAACCGACGGAGTTCCGTCCGAATGCTCGGTCATAGTGCTTACATATAGCTTCGTGGCCAGCCAAAGCCAAGCAGTCGACTTGAACGATGACGCGCGCCGACTATTCTTCCGCCCGCGAGAACGTGATGCGCGACACACGATCCGGCGCGGCTCAGTGACGCGTGGGGCGTGGCGTTCCGCAGCATCCGTCGCTTTCCGCAACACCCATGTCGCTCGATCGAAACAGGGCGCATGCGGTGCGCGTTACGCACGAATGCGAATGTTATTCGGAACTTTCGTGCGCGCACTGTGTTGGATCGTAAGACGAGGGTCGTTCGAGGAACGGCCCCGCTCTTGCTTTACGGTGGTTACCGAGTGGTCGAGATGCGAGTGCAGCGGTGCGTTGGCGCATCCACTCCGAGTCTCGCGCTCACTGGAGGGACGATGGACTTCCTCGTGATGCTCGAGGAATGCTCCGACTCGACGGCTGTGCTGGCGCGAGTGGATTCAGTACCGGCGCAGATGACGCCCGAGCGCCGGCAGCGGGATGTCGTAACGTTGTACGGCACTCCGCGCACGGAATCATTGGCGCTCGCAATCGCGGCGGCGATGGAGAGTCGTCGGGCGACTGACGATGATTCGGGAGCGTTCCGCCACCTCGGGGTGTGGCCCGAGCGTGGGGCTGTGGGAGACACAGCTTGGCGCGACGAGACGACCGGCGAACTCGTCACGCGAGATCTGAACATTCCGCTCGACGTGCTGCGGGGCGTTGCGCACCAGGTGTTGGGCCAGTGCGGATCAGCTTTGCAGCGTCTCGTCGCGGGACTATCGATGCCGGACTGGCCGGAAGGCGCCTGGCGCGCGATCAGTATCACGTTGGAGCCGGTGACGGAACCGGCCCGAGGCGCGCTGAGCAAGATCGACGAGCTTCTCGACGTGTTCCGCGAGTCGGATGGACTAACCTACGAGTACGAGGGTGACTAACGCACCGTTCTCCGTCAGACCGTAGTGGCCGCTGCGAGCGGCGCGGGGTCGTCCTTCCGGATGACCCCGTCGTGTTTTTGCGGAGCCGATTCGGGGCTCGCCGGCGCTCGGCATCGTGTTCCCTTGACGACGCTCGCTGAAGCACGCAGGGTAGGGCGGGAGGTGGACCATGACGAGTTCATCGGGGCGCCGACCTGCCCGCCGGTCTTCCGGGGTCGAGCGTTTGTTCGAGGATGACACGGGCCGGCTCTGGAGTGCCGGCCGCACGTTCACACCTCAGGGCGGCGAGGCGGTCCTCTTCACGTGCATCGGCAACTCCCGCGAAGCGCCGCGCGCCATCGTGTGTCCAGCCGAGTTTCATCTGGTCGACGCGACGGTCGACGACCTCCGTCGGCTGCTCGGCCGGGCGCCGCGCATTGGCGTCCTCTAGGAAGCGTCGGGCTCCCTTGCTCCGGCCCGGGACCGTGGGCTAGCATAGCGAAGGAGGGAGATCGTGACCGGGACGAGCCCGGCGCGCCATCACCATGATCGCTGCCGGCGTCGCCGGTCGCGGTGAGGGGAACGACAGCGGAGGAGCCTACCATGCGGGAGTACAGCAGCTCGGAGATCCGCAACGTGGCGGTCGTTGGGCACGGAGCGAGCGGGAAGACCACCTTGGTCGACGCGCTCGCTTTTGTTTCCGGATCCAGCAAGCGTCACGGGTCGGTACGTGATGGTACGGCCCTCACCGATTTTGCGCCCGAAGAGGTCGAACGAAAGTACTCGATCAATCTCGGCTGCGCGTATGCAGAGTGGATGGATGCCAAGATCAACCTGATCGACGCGCCGGGATACCTCGACTTCCACGGCGACGCGATCTCCGCGCTCGCCGCGGCGGATGGCGCACTCGTGGTGGTGAGCGCTACGGCCGGCGTCGAGGTCGGGACGGAGAAGATGTTCCGCGAGGCGGTCGAGCGAAAAGATCCGGTCTTGTTCGTCGTGTCGCTGCTCGACAAAGAGAACGCCAGCTTCGACCGCGTGTACGACTCGATCAAGAGCCGCCTAACGACCAAGGTGATTCCGGTGGAGATCCCGGTCGGCGAGGGGGCCGCCTTCAACGGAATCATCAACTTGTTCTCGCGCAAGCTGCACAGCTACAAAAAGGGAACGAAGAGCGGCGAGTACGAGGAAGTGGATGTGCCCGAAGCGCATCGGGCACAGTTCGACAAGTACTACCAGGAACTGATCGAGACCATCGCCGCGACCGACGACTCGATGCTCGAGCGGTATCTCGAGGGCCAGGAAATCACCCGCGACGAAGCGATCGCGGCGATGAAGGAGGGGATGAAACGAGGCGATCTGTTCCCGCTCTTTTGCGTCTCGGCGGAGCTGACCTACGGCACGCGCGCGCTGCTGACCAAGATCGTCGAGCTCATGCCTTCGGCGTACGAGATGGAAGAGCTGCACGCCTTCACGGGTGCGGTCGGCGATCGGACGATAGAGATTCACGCCCGCGACGAGCAGCCGTTCGCTGCGTCGGTGTTCAAGACCCTCACCGAGCCGCATGTCGGCGACGTCTCGTTCTTCCGCATCTTCTCCGGGATGGTGGCTAACGGACAAGAGGTCTACAACGCCAGCCGCAACATTTCGGAGAAGCTTGGCCACCTGAGCGTGTCGCAAGGCAAGGATCGGACGGAGGTGCCGCGGCTGCACGCCGGCGACATCGGCTGCGTGGCCAAGCTCAAGAACACGCACACCAACGACACGCTATCGACGCGCGAGCAGCCCGTACGGCTGCCGGATATCCGCCTGCCCGAGCCGTTAGTCACATTCGCGGTGCACGCATCGGCCCGCGGCGACGAAGAAAAAGTGCAGCAGGGTCTGCATCGGTTGCACGACGAAGACCCCACTTTCACCACGCATTACGATCCCGAGACGCACGAGACGATCGTCGCCGGCGTTGGCGAACGGCATCTCGAGGTGTCGATGGCCAAGCTCAAGCGGAAATTCGGTGTCACCGCCGAACTCACCAAGCCCCGCATCGCGTACCGCGAGACGATCAAGGGGAAAGGCGAAGGGCAGGGTCGGCACAAGAAGCAGACAGGCGGACGCGGCCAGTTCGGCGATTGCTGGGTGCGGATCATGCCGCTCCCGCGCGGCGAGGGATACATGTTCGACGACCAGATCGTCGGCGGTGCGATCCCGTCCAAGTTCATACCGGCCGTCGACAAGGGAATTCAGGAAGCGGCCGCGCGCGGCGTCCTTGCCGGGTATCCGATGGTCGACTTCAAGGTCGAGTGCTTCGACGGTTCGTACCACTCGGTCGACTCGAACGAAATGTCGTTCAAGATGGCGGGCATCCTCGCGTTCCGGGTCGTCGCGCCGAAGTGCAAGCCGGTGCTCCTCGAGCCGCTGGACGAGCTCGAGGTGCGAACGCCCGACGGCTTCCTCGGCGACGTGATGGGCGACATCTCGGCGCGCCGAGGCCAGATCCTCGGCTCGCAGCCTTCGGCAGATGGGTTAGGCACGATCGTGAAAGCGGTGGTGCCGCAGGCGGAGATGCATCTGTACGCGACGCACCTCAACTCGATGACGCACGGCTATGCGACGTTCACGCGTCGCTTCCGCGGCTACGAAGAGGTGCCCGCCGAAGCCGCGCAGCGGATCATCGCCGACGCGGCCAAGCCCGAAGAGTTGGTGGAAGCGTAAGGCGCGGAGGTCCGCGCCTTACGCCAGCGGTCAGCCGTTGACCGACTTTCTGCGCCGCGCCGGCTGCTTCCGGCGCGGCGTCTTGCCGACTTCGATCGGCACGATGTCCGGCGAATCACCATCCGACGCACACGCTGCCGCGGGAACGGAAATGCGCGGCTGCTTGTAGACGAATCGTTTTCCTTCGTAGTTCCGGAACACGACTTCGTCGTCGGTGATCTCCTCGACGTATTCGGGCAGGAGCGGCACCTTGCCGCCGCCGCCGGGCGAGTCGATCACGAAGTGCGGCACGGCCAGGCCGGATGTCCAACCGCGCAGCGCCCGCACGATCTCGAGTCCCTTCTGCACGGTGGTGCGGAAATGTTCGCCGCCCGCCACCTGGTCGGCCATGTAGATATAGTAGGGCCGCACGCGCGCCTTGAGCAGGCGCTGCATCAGCTCCTTCATCACGCCCACGTCATCGTTCACGCCGCGGAGCAGAACCGTTTGGCAGCCTAACGGAACGCCGGCGTCGGCCAGCCTCCCCAGCGCCTCGACCACCTTTGGTGTCAGCTCGCGCGGGTGGTTGAAGTGGGTATTCATGTACACGGGATGATACTTCCGGACCATGTCGCAGAACTCGGGCGTGATGCGCTCGGGCAAGTGCGACGTCACCCGGCTGCCGATGCGGATGATCTCGACGTGCGGAATGGCCCGGAGATTCTGCAGCAGGTATTCGAGGCGCCGGTCGGACAGCATCATGGGATCGCCGCCGCTCATCACGATGTCGCGAATCTCCGGATGCGCGCGAATGTAGTCGAAGGCCGACTCGTACTGGTTGAGCGGAATCTTCTCCGGGTCGCCCACCTTGCGGCGGCGCGTGCAGAACCGGCAGTACGAGGCGCACACCGGGCTCACGAGAAACAGCACGCGGTCCGGGTAGCGGTGCGTGATGTTAGGCACGGGCGAGTCGGCGTCTTCATCGAGCGAATCGATGATTCCGTCGTGGATGTCGAGCTCTTGCACCGTGGGAACGTACTGGTTCCAGATCGGGTCGCCGACGGCGGTGATCTGCTCGAGCGCGGCCGGCGTGATGCGCATCTGGAAATTGTCGAACGCGGGTTTGAGCGCCTCTACATCGATCGCGTCGCGACCGAATCGTGCCGCCAATTGCTCCAAGGTGGCGATGCTGTCTTCCTTCAGGATGCGTTGCCACTCACTCATGGTGATTCTGCTCCCCGCCGGGTTGGCGAGCGTGTGATGATCGTGGTGCGTCGGGGTCGATGGAATACGGGAGGTGTGGGCACACGTTGCGTGAAGCCTTCGATCGACCTCGGGGAGTGTGGACGCGTCGCGACCGGACGATGGCTAGGGGCGTCGCGAAGGCGACGGACAGCCGGTACGGCGACGGCGCAGAGGGAAGGAGGTCGACTCGCATTCCGGGGTGAAGGCGCCGAGGAGCGAGTCGGGAGGTGAGAGGACTCGATGCGGAGCTCGCGATCGGCGAATGTCGCCGGCTCGCGCGCATCGAGTCCCGTCTACCTCGGGGAACGTCCACGGGTCAGCGCTGACCAACCGCGACGAGCTGCAGCGCCGCGGCGTCACTGACCTCCGGTATGACACCGGACAATCGTTGGGCCAAGGCCCACCGTTCATCGACATTCATGGCGCTGCGCGTCATCGCGTCGTCGCACACGGCGCGAATCAATGCTCCGTAGTCGAGACCGGCGGCGGCGGCCATGCGCGCGAGTCCCGCATCGTTGGCGATGTCGGGATTCGCGTTCACTTCGAGAATCCACGGTTGTCCGTCCTGGTCCAGGCGCATGTCGACGCGGCCATAGCCGGTTCCGCCGACGAGTCGCCATGCGTCGAGCGCAACCTCTTTGATCTTCTCGCTCAGCGCCTCGGGAAGATCCGCGGGGCACGTCGGCACCGCGCCGACGTCTTCGTCGCTACCGGCGACCCACTTCGATCGATACGAAACGATGCGCCACATGCGCTTCGGTAATCCGTCGAACCGAATTTCGGAGACCGGCAGTACTGTGTTGCCGACGATGCCGACGTTCACTTCGCGGCCGTCGATGTAGCGTTGGACGAGCACTTCGTCCCAGCCCTCGTGCATCGCCTCGACGCGTGCGGCGAGCGCGCGATTGGTGCGAACCACCGAACGCTGCTCAACGCCGACGGACGCATCTTCGGCAGCCGGCTTGCAAATCGCGGGGAAGCCGACAGCCGGCACGGGCGCGCCGCGGTGCACGACCGCAAACGTCGGTACCGGCAAGCCGGCGCGCTCGAGAAACGCGTTTACGACATGCTTGCGGAGGCAGAGGCTCGCGGTCCATGACGAGCAACCGGTGAACGGCACCGCGAGAACTTCGAGCGCCGAGATGATGGCTGGCTCGAGTGCGGCGACGCCGTCGAGTCCTTCGCACATGTTGAACACGAGGTCGAATTTCCCGCGGCGCATGCGCTCGACCCAGCGTCCGTCCGGTTGGGCAGGGAATCGCGTCACCTGGTGGCCGTCGGCAACGAGCACGGCCTCGATCGCTTCGAGCGTCTCGAGGATCGCGAGGTCTGCCGACTTGCCGAGCGCCGATGCTCCATCGAATAACAGGGCGATCTTCATGCGCTCCTCCAACTCGTGATGAGCGTCAATCGCCGCGATGCGCCGGATCGGGCGCGTCGGGATGACGCGCAACTTCCGCAATCGACGCGGTCTCGCATGCGACCTCAGCTCGAGGCCGCGGCACGTGCGACGCTCGTCCGGCGCCGGCGTGCAGCGTTGCTCGGCAAGGAAACGCCCTGCCGATCCGCGGCATGTCGCACGCACGTCTGAATGAGCTCGTCGTAGCTCATCTCGGCGGCGCGCGCAGCCTTGGGAAAACACGAGTTGTCTGCCGGATCCGGCAGAATGCCGGGAAGCGGGTTCACCTCGACCACGTTGGGCACGCCCGCCGCGTCGAGCCGCACGTCGATCCGCGACCAATCGCGACAGCCGAGCACGTGGTAGGCGGCGAGCACGACCTGTTCGATCGTGCATCGCAGCGCTTCATCGATCCGCGCAGGGCACTCAAAAATCTCAAGCGGTTGCTCCGGCCCGTCCCACAGCCACTTCGCTTCGAATCCGTAGACGGGGAGCGAGCCGCTTGGTAATACCTCAAAGTTCATTCCGACAATCGGCAGCATGTGCGCATCGCCGCCATTGCCCAACACAGCGCAGGTGAACTCCGCGCCGGTTAAAAATTCCTCTATCAAGACCGGCTGCCGATAACGTTCGAGCAAAAATGCGACCTGCTCGCGCATCTCACTCGGCGTCCGGCAATAGTTCCGTTCGGTTATTCCCTTTGACGAGCCCTCGTGCACCGGTTTGACGAACACCGGAAACCGGAGCGCCCCCGTGTGATTGCTCGCGTCGTGCGCTACGCGGAACGGCGCTGTCGGAATGCCGTGATACGCGAGACATTCCTTCGCGCGTCCTTTATCCAAGCACAGCGACAGCGTGAACGGATCAGATCCCGAGTACGGAATCCCGAAAAACTCACACATGGCCGGGACGTGCGATTCGCGGTTCACGCCGCGAAGTCCTTCCGCCATGTTGAAGACGATGTCCGGCCGTTCAGCGCGGAGCCGCTCGGGGAAGTCCGCGTTCGCTTCGAGTCGTATGACTTCGCCTAAGCTAGAGAGCGCGTGCTCGATGGCGCCGATCGTCGCGCTGCTGTCCCACTCCGCGAATTCATCGTCGGTACTGGGAGGCTCTTCGTCGGCGCGGGGCTCGTCATCGCCTGGCCGCGCTTCCTCGTCGTCCGGTTTCTGATTGTAGGCGAATCCGATCCGCGCCATTCGATCCACTCACGTCGACGGAGAATCGCATCACGTGTGCGCGCAAAATAAGAAACGCGAAATCCTTGCGCAATGCGTTTCTTTCATCTGCGCGTCATCGTGACGCGCTCGCCTCACACCTTGTGGTAGGCGACGCGCGCCGCCTCACGACGATCGGCGGCCTCGTAGATCTCGAAATCGGAAAAGAGTGCCGGAGCTTCCACAGAGAGCACGCGGAGCACGGCGACCGCGGCGCGACGGATTTCTAACTCGGCGCCCTCGCTCGAGCGAAGCTCCAACATCGTGCGCCAGGCGCGCGCGTTGGCCGTCACGACGATTTTCGTCTCCGTCGAGTTTGGAAGCACACCGCGTGCGCCCTCGCGCGCCATTTTCCGGCGATGGACTTTGTCTGCAACCCACGCGTAACGCTTCATGAGCTCTTCGACCAGCGTCACGTAGGTCCGCTGCGCGGATTCGATCTGCTCGCGCCACGCCGTCTCGAGGCGTTCGTCGCCGATGATCGCGGGCGGCACGACGAAGTTTGCCTCTGACTCGTCCACGTAGCGCTGCGAGAGCTGGGAGTAGGCGAAGCCCGCACGGTGACGCACCAGTTCGTGCGTGAGCGAGCGGCTCACGCCCTCGAGGAGCAGCGAGTACGTCGCGTGCTCGAGGACGCTGCCGTGTCCCTGCCGTTTGATGTTCTCGATGTAGTCGCGAGTCGACCGGCTCGCCGGATTGCGCTGGCTCATGTAGCAGAGACGTCCGGCGAACTCGGAGAGTCGCTCACCATCCGTCGACTCCCCAATCCAGTTCACCGGCAAATGAGACGGCTCCGCGAATGCGGGACGCGCGAGCAGCGTGATGGTCGGCTCGTGGATGTAGACGGGCATTGTGAAGCGACTGGAGTGTTGCCGGCGGACGGAGGCGAGCGGAGGAAACTTAGTCGGCCAGGTGTGTCGCCGAAACCATGTCGAGGCGCGAGGTCGCGTACGCCTTTTCGCGCTCGACCGCATCGAGCGCGAGGCGCGCCGACCGAGGCAGCGGAGTGAGCGACGGATCGTACTTGATGTCGCCGAGCGCGCGCTGTCCGGCGACGGGCACTTTCACGCCGGGGTTCAAGATGTTGTCCGGGTCGAACGCGTTTTTGACTTGGGCGAACAGCTCGAGAACGGAGGCGGGCCAGACGCGAGAAAGCAGCGGCGTGCGGAGACGACCGTCGCCATGCTCGCCGCTCAGCGTGCCGCCGAGGGATGCCGTGAGCGTGACGACATCGTCGAGGAGACGTTCGACACGCGCGCGCCAATCGCTCCGGCTTACATCGACGAGTGGATTCACGTGCACGTGTGCGTCGCCGGCGTGACCGAAGATGACGCCGCGAATGCCGGCATCGTCGAGTGCGCGGCGGACGCCACGGATGTACTCGGGCAAGCGTTCGGGCGGCACGGCGCCGTCCTCAATGAACTGCATCGACTTGAGCGCCGGATCGAGACGGTTGAGAATCGGACTCGCGGCATGGCGCAACGACCACAGGTCGTTCTCGGTCGCGCTGTCGAGCGCTACTCGGACGGACGACGCTCCGGATTCCTCGAACGAGCGTTGGAGTGCGCGCGCGCTCTCGTTCGCGGCCGTGGCGTCGTCGCCTTCCACTTCGGCAAGCAGCACGGCCTCGACATCGTCGAAACGAATCGTACCACCGCGCGCGATGACTTCCAGAAAGGTTCGATCGAGAAGCTCGCAGGCCGCGGCACCCGCGTCCCGTGCTCGTGCCGCCGCCGCCACGGCGCGCTCGAGTGTCGTGAATGTGGCGAGCAAGCTCGACGTCGCGCCCGGCACCGGCGCCAGAGCCAACTCGATGCCGACGAACAGTGCGAGCGTGCCTTCGCTTCCGACGAGCAGATCGATGAGCTCACCGTTCCGTGCGAACTCGCGCAGTGCGTAGCCCGATGAATCCTTGAGCACGCCCGCATGGGCTGACGAGACATCGCGCGATCGCGCCGCGATCGCTGGGACGACGTCGGCAAGAAGGCGCTTCACCGCGGGGACGTCAGTCGGCGGAGGCGCTCCGCGTCGGACGACCGCGCGCCGGCCGTCGGCGAACACGCAATCCAGCGCCCGCACCCATCGCCGCATCGGTCCGTAACGCAAGGTATGCGCACCCGCTGCGTTAGTCGCGACCATTCCACCGATCGTGCAGAACGCGCTGCTCGACGGGTCCACCGGAAGACGCAGGCCCGTCCGTTGGGCAGCGGCGTCCACGGCATCGCGGATCGTACCCGGCCCGACGGCAATCGATCGTGCGGCTGTGTTCACGGTGTGGATGTCGCGTTGGCGGCTCACGTCGACGATGATCTCGTCTCCCACCGCCCCGCCGGACATGCCGCTGCCGGAGCCGCGCGGAATCAGCGCAGCGCGCGTGCCGGCTGCCCAACGGACGAGCGCGACAACCTCGTCGGGCGTGCGCGGCACCGCGACGGCTTCCGGCACCGCGCGCGCGATGCCCGCGCCCTCGCTGTAGGCGGCGCGGGATATCAAGTCCGTTATGAGCCGCGGCATGTCGCGCCTCGATCGATGCGACCAACCATCTAGCGGATTGCGTCAGAGTATTTGATCGCAGCGACTGTCATAGGTGGCTGGTCTCTACGCTCATGAAGAAACGGACAAAGCGCGGAAACCCCGGACAAAGCACGGTCGGCCCGCCTGCAGGGCGGGGCAACGCGCTGGCAGGAGGTCGCTTCGGCCGCGTGTGTTCTGCAAAAGCAATCTCTTTTGGTTGCCCCGCAGCAATTCACTTCCCCCCGGCAGCGGAGCGGTCCGTGCTTGTCGCCGGGTGAAATCATCATGTCGGACGCGATCCACTAGAGACCGAGGTCGTTCACCCGCGGCGGGTCGACCGTGTAGTCATAAAAGCCCTTGCCGGATTTGCGACCGTACATGCCGGCGAGCACCATGCGCTTGAGGAGCGGCGGAGGGGCGTACCGCTTTTCGCGGTACTCGTCGAACATGATCTCCGCGATCTTGTACGTGGTGTCGAGCCCGACGAAGTCGAGCAGGGTGAACGGGCCCATCGGATAGCCGGTGCCGAGCATCATACCCTTGTCAATGTCCTCGACTGATGCGACGCCGTGCTCGAGCTGGTTGATCGCGTCCACGAGATACGGCACGAGCAGCAGGTTGACGACGAAGCCGGAATTGTCCTTGGCGGCAATGGGCTCCTTGCCTAACTGACGGGCGAACGCATAGGCGGTGTCGAACGTGGCGTCGCTCGTGGTGACGGTGCGCACCACCTCGACCAGTTTCATCACGGGCACCGGATTGAAGAAGTGGAGCCCCACCATCTGCCCGGGCCGCGTGGTGGCGGCGGCCATCGCCGCGATCGTCAGGCTCGACGTGTTCGACGCGAAAATCGTGTGCGCCGGGCACAACCCGTCGAGCTCCTTCCACATGGCGTTCTTCACCTCGATGTCCTCGACCACGGCCTCGATCACAATGTCGCAGTCGGCGAGGTCGCGCAGGTTGGTCGTGAACGAGAGTCGCGACATCGCCGCGTCGCGGTCGGCCCCGGTGACCTTGCCTTTGCTCTTTTCGATCGCGCGCGCAAAGCTCTTTTCGATGCTCGCCTTTCCGCGCTGGCACAGCGCGTCCGACACTTCGCGGGCCTTGGTCGTGAATCCGCTCTGGGCGCAGACCTGCGCTATCCCGGAGCCCATGAGTCCGGCGCCGAGCACGCCGACGGTCTTGATGTTGGTCATGAGAACGATCGATTGAGGTGAAGATCGGGCCCGTTAGTCCGGGCGATGTGTGCGCGTGCGCAAGGTCAGCGCCAAACGTCGAGCGCTGAGAGAACATTCGGTCGCGGCGGCGGGCTGTCGCCGCGTTCCAACCGGTCGAGCAGCTGCTCCAACGCCAGTTGCGCGCGTGTGACGAGCGGCGCGTGACTGCGGGCGATGAAGTAGCCGCCGACGGCCGTTGCCGCCGCGGGAATGATGGCGACGGGGACGAAAAATCCAAGGACGACGAGCGCGCCGGTGCCCAGCACGCCGCACCCGGCGACGATCGCGCCGGACGTCGCGCGCTCGAATCGCACGTTGGAGAGGTCGGCCTCGAGACGGACCAGCACGCGCTCGGCGTCCACGGGGACGACGGTCGCGCCGACTTCTCGCGTTGGGCGGAGGTAGTAGCCGCGGCCGCTCACGTTGAGCAGGCGTCGCATCTCGCTGAACAAACCAGGACGCGGCTCCCACAGCATGCGGTCGAACAGGCGACGCTTCACCTGCATCGACTCCTCGCGCTGCAGCCACGTGTCCAGGCGCTCGAGCGTCGCCGCGGCGGTCCCCTTGATCGTACGCGACGCGTGGACGTGCGCCGGTCCGAACAATCGCGCGGCCACGCCGCTCTCTTCCGGCACCTGCGCGCGGCTTCGCTCTTCGGCGAGCGCTTGCTTCAAGTGCTCGGGCGAGAGGCCGACTTCCCGGGCGACTTCTATCAGCTGGTCTTCGTTGAGCGCGGCATCCGCGGGGTCGGCGTCGGCCGACTGCAATTCCGCGGCGCGCGCCAACACCCGCTCCATCGCCGCGCGATCGAGCGGCTGACGTCGTGCGGGCAGCCCGCTCTCATCCGCCATGCGTCACTCAGCTGCCGTTCAGATCCGAGTTGAGCTGACTCGTGAGCTCCTCGGCGATCGTCGGCCGAAGGGGAAACGCCTTCTCGATTGCCGCGACCTCCGCGCCCGGTGTGTAGGAGATGTGCGCGGCATCGAGATAGTAGCGGGCGTAGCCGATCGCCAACTCCGGCGCGACTTTTTGCAGCAGCTGCAACCCGCCGCGCACCGCCGCCGGGCTCGTGTAACGATCGGCGACGCCCTCCTTCTTCTCGGCCGGCGTCGTGTTGTCGTTCACCGCTGCGTTAGACACCGGCGAGACCGCCTCGTGGGCGAGCACGTACATCGCGTCCACGGCGCGGCTGACGCTGTCGGGAAACGTGATCGTGATCGTGGGTCCGCGTCCGGGCTCGCCTAACGTGCGGCCCTCGCCGTCGAGCGGCAGCGACAGCAGGATCTCGCCGCGCGACTGTCCCGACTTCGTCAGGAACTGCCGGAATTTCGCGAAATACGTCTGCGTCCAGAGCGAATCGACCGCGGCGAACACGGCGGCGCGCTGCGACTGCTGCGCCTTCCACCAGGTCGCGTAGTACTTGGCGTTCTCATCTTGCATGGCCGCCGTGAATGTGTGCAGCCACTGACGCTCGGCCGGCGTCGAGTACGACGCCTGAATGATGCCGAATACGGCGCGCGAATCGGGGTCCATGATCTGCCGCGACGGATTCACGCGCCGGGCCGATTCCTCCGGGCCGGCTGAGCTCTTCAAGTACTGGTCGATTGCCTTCTGCGTCGTTTCCCACGAGCGGAAGTACAGGCCGAGGAACTGTCCGCCGACCAGGCGCGAATCGGAGTTGAGTTGCGCGCGAAGCGAGTCCTGGTCGGTGTCGAGCAAGGTCGTGATGTTCCCGCGCTTCTTGAAGGCGACGAGCGAATCGCGATAGCCCGGCTTGAAGTACGGAATGAGCGTGGTGTCTTTCTGGAGCAGCGCGTAACCGTGCAACCAGAGATCGACCTGGTAGCGGGTGCTGATCCGCCAAGTCAGATCGGGGCGCACCGCGAGTGGCTCGGCGGTCGCCTCCGGATTGTTCTGCGATGAAGCACACGCGACGACGACGGACGTCAACAACCACAGCGCTACGACACGGGCGGAAGACCCTGAAAATCGGCTCACGGGAATGGATCCGGTGCTAGAGTGGCATGACGCGCCATTGGAGCGCGCATCATACAAAGGCCTCGATGACCACAGCGATTCCCTGTCCGCCGCCAATGCACGCGGAGCCGAGTCCATAGCGTTTGCCGCCGGCCCGCAAGGCGTGAATCAAGTGCGCGGTGATCCGAGCGCCCGACGCGGCCAACGGATGGCTCATCGCGATGGCGCCGCCATGCACGTTGAACTTCTCGCGCGGAATCTGGAGCTCGCGCTCGACGGCGCACACTTGTGGCGCGAACGCTTCGTTGACCTCGATCAAGTCCATGTCGTCGAGCGACATGCCTGCCTTACGGAGCGCGATGCGCGTGGCTGGAACGGGACCGATGCCCATCACGGTCGGATCGACACCCGCTACCCCCCACGACACGAGGCGGGCGAGCGGCTTCTTGCCGTTCTTCGTTGCCCACTCCGCGCTGCTCACCACGAGTGCCCCGGCACCGTCCCCGATGCCCGACGCGTTTCCTGCGGTCACCACGCCATCCGCTTTGAACACCGGTTTCAGCTTGGCGAGTCCCTCGAGCGTCGTGTCCGGCCGCATGTGCTCGTCGCGACGGAACTGTTCGATCTGGCGCGTCTTCGGATTCTTCACCGGAATGGAGATCACTTCGTCCTCGAACACGCCCGACTCCCACGCTGCGCGCGCCGTCTGCTGGGAGCGCAGCGCGTATTCGTCTACACATCCGCGATCCAGCTTGTATTGCACCGCCAGCTTCTCGGCCGTTTCGGCCATCGCCAAGCCGGCGACGGGATCCTTGAGACCTTCCCACAGCGAGTCCTCGAGCGGCGGCATTTTGCCAAGCGGAAGTCCCCAGCGCAGTCCGCGCGCGATGTGCGGCGCTTGCGACATCGACTCGCCGCCCCCCACCAGGCAGAGCTCGGCCTCGCCTAACAGAATTTCCTCCGCGCCATTCACGACGGCCTGAAAGCCGGATCCGCAGAGTCGGTTTACCGTGAGGCCGGGCGTCTCGTTGGGACAGCCGGACCGCAGCGCGACGTGACGGGCAAAATAGATGGTGTCCGACGTCGTCTGCATCACATTGCCGAAGATCGAATGCTGAATCGCGCTCGGTTCGACGCCGGCCCGCTGCATGGCCGCAGTAGCGGCGTGAACGGTGAGGTCGATGGCGCTGAAGTCTTTGAGGGTACCGCCGAAGGTGCCGAACGGTGTCCGGACCGCGGACAGGAATACCACATCACGGGCTTGGCCCTGGGTTTTCACGAGGTCTCCAATGGCGAATATCTGTGGCTGAAAGATGGCCCGTCACCGAGACCGTGGGAACTGCCGCGGCTAGCGTCCGGACCGGTCGCTACTTGACCCCTGCGTCGCGCACGCGACGCGCGATCCAGTCGCCAACCTCGCGCGTCCCCAATCTGCCGCCGACGTCAGCCGTACCGACACCCTGGCCGATCGCCGCGTATACGGCTTGCTCGACCGCTCGCGCAGCGTCGGTCGCGCCGAGGTCGGCGAGCATCATCGCGAGCGTGAGAATGGTGGCCATCGGATTCGCCATGTTCTTACCTGCGAGCGGCGGCGCGCTGCCGTGCACCGGTTCGTACATGGTGACACCGCCCGGGTGCCGATTGGCGCTCGGTGCGATGCCCAGACCACCCACCAACATCGATGCGAGGTCGGACAGGATGTCGCCAAACAAATTCCCGGTGACGATCACCTGGAAGGACTCGGGCGTGCGCACGAGATCCATCGCCATCGCGTCGATGTAACGCGTGTCTCGCTGAATGCCCGGATACTCGCGGCCGACTTCTTCGAACACCCGTCGCCACAGATGATGCGCCTGGATTGCATTCGCCTTGTCGGCCATAGTGACGCGCGTCTTGCCGTGATCCGCTGCCCACGCGAACGCGTACCGTACGATTCGTTCGACGCCCTTGCGGGTGTTCAACTCTTCCGCGATCGCGATCTCGTCCGGCGTTCCTTGCTTGAAGGTTCCACCGACCGAGACGTAGAGCCCTTCCGTGTTCTCGCGGAACACGACGAGGTCGAGGTCGCGAGGCGTCTTGCCCTTGAGTGGCGTGAGGCGTTCGTCGATGAGGCGGGCGGGACGTTCGTTCACGTACAGGTCGAGCTGAAAGCGCATGCCGAGGAGAATGTCGCGCGCGTGCTCGTTGCCTGGGACACGCGGGTCTCCGAGCGCGCCTAACAGAATGGCATCGAAGTCGGTGCCCAGGCGTTTCATGTCGGCCGGCGCGATGGTCACGCCGGTCTGGAGGTAGTGATCGGCCCCGTGCGGCAACCGCTCGATCTCGATGCCGGGCGCGAACACGGCTTCGACGGCGGTGAGCGTTTTGAGCGCTTCACCGATGACTTCCGGTCCGATGCCGTCGCCGGCGATGACTGCGACGCGGCGCGTCACGGGAATGCAGGCCGCGTCGTATCGCCTCTCGTCTTGCCTAACCGGGCGGTGTCGGCCCGCGTCGACTCGGGCGGCGTGGGCGTGTGGCTCACCGCGGCCGGGTGCGACAAGGTGTAGACGTACGCGGCGAGCCGCGTCAGGTCGGAGTCGTCGAGGATTCCGGCGTAAGCGGGCATGGCGACCGAGAATTGTCTGGGAGTAGCGACGCCGCTCGCGATCACCCCGCGAATACCGGTGAACGAGCTGTCGCCGTTGAGCCACGTAGTGTCGGTGAGATCGGGGCCTAACTTTGCCGTGCCGCGGCCCAATCCGCCGTGGCAGGTGAAGCATCGGCCGCGACCGTGATACAGCGCATACCCGGCGGCCGAATCGGCGGCCTGGATCACGACCGGCGCGGCGGGTGCAACGCTCGCACTCTCGAGCGGGACCGGCGGTGCGGTTGTGGCGGTGCTTTCAGCGCTCGCGGTACCGGCGAGCGGCATCGCGGCCGCGGTGTCGACGGGCACGCTCCCACCCTTCTTTTCTCCGTGGCACCCAGCGACCGCCACCGAGAGCAACCCCACACAAGTCGCGACGAACCGCATTACGACGTCGCGATACCGCGACCGCACGTGATGCAGAATTTCCAACTGATCTCGAGCTCCGTTCCACACGCCGGGCACCGCTGGATGGTGAGATTTTGCCCGCAGTGTGGACAGAAAGCGACGGGCCGACCGTCGGGCAAGTTGCCGCCGCAATACCGACAGTTGCCGTCGCCCCGAGACGAGACGGACATCGACGCCGCCGCACCCGCGGTCGGCTGAATCGTCGTGGCAACGCTCGTGCTCGAGCCGCGCGCGGCCCACGAGGGACGCGGCGCGGCCGGAGACGGCGACGCGCTCGCAGGCGCAGCGGCCCCGCTCGACGCGCCCTTCGGCGCCGCGTCCAAGTCCACCATCATTTCGTCCGCGCGTTGTTGGGCGCCGGCGAGCAACGCGATGCGCGACGCCGCGAATTCCCGAAAGATCGCCGTGTTGGGACTGGGCGTTGCAAGCTCCGCTCGTATCGCGCCGGCCATCGCGTCGTCAACTGCGAGATAACCGCGCTCGCCGGTGAGCAAGCGGCAGAGCGCGACCTCGTAGTCCTGGTTGGTTTCGATGCCTGTCTCGCGCCGGTTGTGACGGTACGGAATCAGGTTCTGGTAGAGCTCCGATACCTCGAAGTGGTGCGACAGGTAGGCCGGATAGCCGTTGCGTATGTTCTCCACGAGACGTCGAAAGAGCCGGTCGAGATCATCCATGTCCGATTCCACGAAGAGGTGGGACGCGCCGTCCTGCCAATTATAGGCGGCACGGCCCGCGCTCGCGCAAGGGCGCGCGTTCGCCGCCGGAGTCAGTGCACTGAATCTCACATCGTTTGTCCCGCGGCTCGTCACGCGCGTCACCGCACTCATTCTCGTGCTGTTCGGTCTGGTGCCGGTGGCGAACCTGCTCGCTCCCGGCTCATTGCCGTGGTGGTCGGACGTCGTGTCGTTGTGGCTGTTCGGCGGCGCATGCGTGCTCCTGATCGCGTATCTGTTAGCGCGGGTGCTGGGCGACCGCGCGGCGCGCATCGGAGAGCGCGCATACGAGCTCGTGATGGCGCCATCGTCGCGCACGTTCCTCTCGCTGGTGTCGATCACAGGATGTCTGCTCGCGGCCGCCGCTGCATGGTACTGCTTCAACCGGCAGCCGCAATCGATTGACGAGATGGCGCAGCTCTGGCATGCGCGCATGCTGCTCGCCGGTCACTTTTCGATCCCCACCGAGCCGGACCCCGCGTTTTTCTCGGCGATGAACGTGGTGGATGCCGGAGGCCGGTGGTATTCGCAGTTTCCGGTCGGCGGACCGGCGGTGTTGGCCGCGGGTCTTGCGTTAGGCGCGGTGTGGCTCGTGAATCCGGTGCTGATCGGGCTCACGGTCCGGAACGTGTACCGGTTCGCACAGCGCGCTTACGGTGAGCCGTTCGCTCGGTGCGCCACGTTGCTCCTGCTGGTGGCGCCGTTCTTCATTTTCATGGGCGCGAGCGAACAGAACCATGTGCCGGCGCTCGCGTTTGCGACGCTGGCGTTGGCGGCGCTCCCGGCGTGGGTCGGCGCGACGTCGCGGGCGGAGGCATACCGGCAGGCGGCGGTCATCGGCTTTGCGTTAGGCGCTCTGGCGACGGTCCGCCCGCTGGACGCGCTGGCGGTTTCGGCCGCGATCGGGCTGTATCAACTGGGCGTTCTGGCCCGAGCGAAGCAGCGGTGGGCGGAGATCGCGGTGCAGTGCGCTGCCGGCGCCGTTCCAGTGATGCTGCTCATGTGGGCGAACGCCCGCACCACCGGTGCACCGCTCCGGTTCGGATATGAAGCGATGTGGGGCGCGAACCACGGCCTGGGATTCCATCAGAGTCCGTTCGGCGACGCGCACACGCCGCGTCGAGCGCTCGTGCTGGCGTCGCTCTACCTGATGAAACTCGACATGTACCTGTTCGAGTGGCCGATTCCGGCGCTCGTGGCGCCGGTCATCGCGCTCGCATGCCTGCGGCGGCCGTCGACCTGGGATGCGTTGCTCGCAACGGTCATCGTTACGGTGTTAGGCTCCTATGCGCTCTACTGGCACAACGGTCATTTTCTCGGCCCCCGGTTTCTGTACACCGCGGTGCCCGCGTTCGTGCTCTTGGCGGCGCGTGCGCCGGGCGCCGTCGGGGCGCGTCTCGGTTTCGTTGGGCGAACGATGGCGTATCTCGTGATCCCGCTCGCGGTCGCGGGCGCCCTCACCGGACTGGCCGGCCCGGTCGGAGTCCCGGCACGACTGGCCGAGTATCGCGGGGGCCAATGGGAGCTCAAGGAAGACATCGCCGCGCAGGCGCGCGACGCGCACCTCGGACGTGCCTTGGTGTTCGTGCACGAAGGGTGGGGCGCGCGACTCATGGCTCGCATGTGGGCGGTCGGCGTGTCGCGCGCCGACGCCGAACACCTCTTGGCCACGTCAGACGCGTGCGCGCTGGAGCTGGCGACCGAAGCCGAGGAGCGCCATCCGCCGGCGGACACGGTGGGCCTGGCGGCGCGCCTCGCCGCGGCAACGCCTAACGCAGCGCGCGGCGGGCTGCACGTGCGCGGTGACGTCACGGCGGACGGTACACTCCGCTTCGCCGGCGACGCGGCGCTTCCATCGCGCTGCGTCGATGAGGCCGAGGCCGACTCCGCCGGCGTGAGTCTTTATCCGCCGTTTCTCACCCTCAATCGCATTGGCGCCGACGGCCGCGTTGGTGGAGACATCGTGTACGTGCGCGACCTGGGACCTCGCAACGAAGAACTGCGTGCGCGGTTCGGCGATCGCAGGTGGTATCGGTATCGACCGCGCCAGTCAGCCGCCGACACCAGCCCAGCGTTCGTCCGGTACTAACGCAACCTGATCGCGCGAGCTCAGGCGCTCGCGCTCGGCAGACGCTCCTGCGCGCGCCACGACAGATGCGCGCGCGCAATGTGGTTGAGCGCCGCAACGCCGTCCCGCCACGTGATCTTCTTTCCCTCGGCGTACGTACGACCGTAGTAGCTGATCGGCACCTCGTACACGCGCGCACCCATTTGCGATAGGCGAGCGACGATCTCGGGCTCGATGCCGAATCGCGAGTTCGTGAGGTGCATCCGGCGGAACGCCTCCATCGTGAAGGCTTTGTAGCCCACTTCCATGTCCGTCAGGTTCAGGTTCGTGAACA
>Ga0209168_10000737_pt1 | contig 29162 bp, 9 predicted proteins | sample Coa_R1_FD_187156 | JGI IMG/M metagenome (GOLD analysis project Ga0209168, IMG submission 187156) | Surface soil microbial communities from Centralia Pennsylvania, which are recovering from an underground coalmine fire - Coalmine... | ecosystem: Environmental > Terrestrial > Soil > Unclassified ...
TGGAGTTGCCGCAGCAACCACCGCCGCGGATTCAAGCTCGCGTCTCTGAATTTCCTGCAGAAGCTCTCCATCTGTAGTGCCGACCTTTTCCATCGGCTCATTGAAAAATAACGACTTAGCCTAAACTGCCGCTCCTTATTGCGAAAGACAGGTTAAATCGCATAATGATCGATGCTCGGAGACGAGGTTTGACCGTCAAAGCATTCATTGCTGAGGGGGCGCCCTTACCCGCAAAATCATCCGGGTTCCGCTGTCCAACTTCACATTTTGCGTGGTGGACCTGATCACCGAACCCTGGGCGCCGGATGCTGCCGAATTCTGGGTCAATCCTTTGAGCCCAAACACGCCAGGGATGGCGCTGTTCAAAGTGCCATTTGCCGCATCTCCATTCGCAATTCCGCCAGCTGATCCATCCAGCCCACCGTATGCAATTGCGGCATCGTTGGTAACGAACGAAACCGGCACCGCTGGCGCTGCGATCAAGGCCTGCACGACCGCGTTCAGCGTTACTTCAGAACCATCTTTCAGTACAGCATGATCGAAGACAATTCCTAGCTTGGACTCGGTGCTGTCTGTCGTCTGGACCTGCGCCTCCGTCACATGACATATCAATTTTGAACCTTTACCGATAACTATGCGTCCGTTGGACTGAACATCCTGAGTCGCTTTGGCGGTCACTACGTCACTTACTGTGGCTTTTTTGGTATCCAGCGACTTGCTAAGTTCAGCCTGGAGCGTTGTAGCGTTGGCCAGTACTGGGCCACTACCACTGGCTACAGCCGTACTTGGTTCACTCCCGCACCCGAAAAGATGTTCATTTGCGCCAAATGACGCAAAGGTCACCAGCGCGTTTTTGCCGGCCAGCGTCCTATGTACGGCGCCTCGTTGGGACTAAGCACAGCCGGTGTCCCAGTTTGGAAAACGAAGTAATAGGTCACTTTGCCCGTGTATCCTGTCGGATGGCCATCGTTGGCGGCGGTCTTGAAGCGCCACTGGGACAAAGCATCCGAGAGAGAGGTTCCAATCGAGAGAGACGGGGCCTCCAGCACCTCGACCCTGGACACAACCCCCTTCTCCGTGACGGTCACCAGGGCCACGGCTACTCCTGTCAGGCGGTTCGTGATTGCATCCTTGGGATAGAGAGGCACCACGATGGTTTCCGTGATGGTGCGCAGATTACGTCCGGAGAACCTAGGCAGCGACGTCGTTTGAGAACGAACCGGAACGGAAAAGATGATCGTCATTGCGAACAACATTCTTACTGAGAATCTCCACATAGAAAATTCCTCCTTCAAGGGAATGGTTGCTTTATTCGTCGCGTAACGCGACATTGGGAGAGAGCCTGGTGACACGGCGGGCCGGGGCGCAACTGGCCGTAAGCGCCACCACTGTGAGTAGGGCTCCTGTGGAAACATAAGTCAGCAGGTCAGCCGGCTTGACCTCATACAACATGCTGGCAAACGAGCGAGTCATGGCGAGGGCCACAACGCTGCCGACGATGATTCCTACGCCAATCAGCACTATGCAATCCCGCAGTACCAGTTGGACAAGATTTACCCGGGTTGCGCCCAGCGCCACGCGAATGCCGAATTCCCTGGTCCTCTGGCTTACTGAATAACTGGTAACCGCATACAATCCGGTCATGGCAAGCGCGACCGCGAGCAGTGCAAACAGGCCGAGAACGGTTGCGCGGAGTTGGGGTTGATAGGCTGAATTGCTTATGACCTGATCGAGACTGGTAACCGATTCTGCATCCAGAGATCCATCAATGGCGTGCGCAGCATGGAGAATCTCATTGGTAGATACCAATCCATTCTCATCCGTCCGGATCAGCATTGCCTGGGTACCCAGGCTTCTCTGTGCAAAATGAAAATAAATCTCGGGGTGCCCTGTGCCCTGGAGAAGAACGTCCTTCACATCTCTCACAACACCAATCACGCGACAGATTGCCGGTTGCGTCCCGAACCCGCCATTCAAATCAATCTGCCGGTCCAGGGGGTTCTCATCCGCCCAGAAGATGCGGGCCAGGGCGGAACTAACCACTACCACGCAGGGAGAATCATGCCCGTCGTGATCGCTGAATGTACGTCCAGAGATGACGGGGACTTGCAGGGTCCTGAAGTAGTCTGCACTGACTGCCTGCGCTTCGATCGCGGGGCTGGTCACCCAGGAGCCGTCCGTTGTTTGCGCAGAAAAGAGCGTAGCGATGCTGATCCCCAGAAAGGGCCGCATGCTGCTGATGGCCGCGCTATGCACCGATGGCAATCGCCGAATGTTCGACAGCACCTGATTGAGGGTCACTGTTCCTTGCTGGCCCGAACGATTGAGGGTCCCGAACTGGATTGCGATCAGCTTCCTGGGGTTGAAGCCCGGGTCCACGTTCATGATTCTTGACAAGCTTCTAAATAAGAGGCCAAACCCAATCAACAACACCAGAGCCAGCGCAATTTGCGATGCGGTGAGCACGCTCTGGAGACGATGCCCGCGCAGCAGCCTGAACCCTGCACGCGATCCGCCCGCCAGCTTGGCCTCAAAGCCAAGCGTACTTACCGGCGTTGGTCGTTGAAGGAGAAGGAAAAGCTGGAGGACTTGCTGGACGCGCACAAAGTTCGAGAAACGGCCATTTTGTTGCGCCGGTCGCCGGATCAACTCTATTCGATAATGCACCGCTTGGGTATCAGCGGTAAAACCGGTTCAAGCCTGTCCGTGTATAAAGTGGCCGAATATCTCCATAAGCGGCCGGCAACCGTCAGGAAATGGATTGATTCCGGAGTCTCTGGAAGCCCCGAACGAAGGCACGGAAGAAGTGCCCCGTTACATGATCACCTTTGACGCTTTGAAGCGATTTCACAGGAAACATGGCGGGCTCATTGATGCGAGTCGAGTGGATCGAAGGCGGTTTCAATTTCTGCTGGAAAGCGTATTCCCGAGCCTCTCAAAGGAACACCTATCAACGCGCAAGAGCAAGAAGGAGCAGATGGCTTACGAAGAGCAACAAGAGGAGGAAACAAGAAACGTCCAAATCGTTCGTTTCGGGTCGTGGGTTCAATCCCGAGCCGGTTTCACATCCATGCACACCAAAACGACACGGCAGAGAAGAGCGACCTCTGAAGTCCCGCGGGCCTCAACAAACTCGGCGATGCCGCAAGAAGTGGGAACAAAACCGGAAACAAAATGGGAACATAACACCGCACACACCTCGATCTATATCACAGGCGACTACATTAGAAATTTATCATTTAAATTGCCGGCAATAATTCATTGAAATCTAAATCTTTGATTGACTTTCTGCAATAAATAGTTATTCTTTGGTGGGGTCCGCAGTAACTCTCTGATTCGGGTACCCGTTCCGAAACAATTTCCAGAAGAGCAGCAGCCTATGTACGCTTTAGCTCTCCAACTGTTTGAAAAGTGCTGTGTCCACCGCGGATGTGACGCTCGTCGGTGCGGAATATGGCCGCAGGCGTCAGAACATTGCGAGCCGGATAGTGTTTCTCGCCGGGCGCGACACAATAACTAAAGGGTGCAAGTTCGGGGAAGCAAACACTCTCTTTGCAAAGCCATACAATGCGTGTTGCGAGACACGGCTTTGCGCATTTAAGCAACTTTTTCGGCGGGTGAGCAAATGCCTGCCGTGTCAATCAACAGTGCTTAACCACGGATTGCCAGGAGAACTCAATGGATCGACTTCGCTATTTTGCCTTTTGTCTCATGCTGATCACGGGAATACTGGGCACGGTCTCAGTTCACTCCCAGGTTAGTTCCACACAACGTGCTCCAATCATTACGAGCGGCGCTGACAAGCCATCCATATTCTTTTATTCAGATCGTCCCGGATCGGGAAACGATGTCGTGTATCACATGACGCTGCCCAAAGATCCTATTGTTGCTCCACGGCAGGATGGCGGAGGGGGCACATTCAATTTTCAATTGCACGCGGCTCTCGAATTCGGCATGGTGCTGTGCGATACGCAATCCTCTCCCAATTTCACGGATGTCTGCGAGCCGGACACGGACGCCAATATTTTCGAGAATCCCGACCCCAACGCGCCGGACTTCGTTGGACATCATGCGGGTTCTGCCGTATTCGAACTCCAGTTTTATCCGCCAGCAGGCTTGAATACCTGTTCCGATCCGAATCTCTGGTGCTCAGCCGTCACCATTACAGGTTTCAGCTTCAAGAACCGAACCGAGACGCGAACCAATGCCGATTGCTTAAGGAAAGTGGGGCAACAGCCTGTCAACTTCGCGTACTTGACCACGGATGGCGTCGCGCAATCCGCGGCTGATCCATTGAATCCCGACACAGCGGGCAAAACTGCGGTAATACCGGGGCGAACATTCCAGATGGGTTCCGGCGACCGTCTTCGCATCAGCATTCGTGACACCCCACAAGGAGTACGGGTTGTCATCCACGATCTCACTGCGCACTCCAGCGGATCTATGACGGCTAGCATTGCGAACGGCTTTGCGCAGGTTAACTTCGATCCCGATCCCGATCCAGCACACCCGCAAAAGACATGTTCGTCGACTCCCTATGAATATCATCCGATGTACGCGACCTCGAGCGAACGCACACGCTCGACTTGGTTGTCCCACGCCGGCAACATCGGGTTTACCGCCGTGATCGGGAATTTTGAATATTGCAATGCGGTTACCCGCGAAGGTGGAAATTGCGTTCAGGCGGGGCCGAACGATCCTTTGGGACCGGACAGCGATGGCATCCATGGCAATTGCTTCAGTGGCGGCTTTCTGGCTTCTTTTGGACTGCAATCGATTGGCGCTTGTTTTGGAGCGGATCTAGACTTCGATAGTATTTCCTATCAAGCTAAATGGCCGGGTACTGGTGATGCGTTCATTGACTTTCTCTTCAAGCCTCGTCCAGTGCGTTTCACCAGCCCTGAATTCCGCGCCCGTGGAGACGAGGATGGGAATCTTCATGATTTTGACAGAGCGGCGTTTGAATCGGAAGCCCCTGTCGTTGAGTCGGCCGGCAGTCCGCCAACCTGCAATGTCTTCACGGGCGCGGGTTGCGTCGATCCCAGTGCGCCATTTTATCCTATTTTCTCTACCGCCGGTTCCGAGGATAGATGCGAGTGGCAGCTTGGAGGGCCACACATTCCGGGTACCATCGACAACTTCGGCGGAACCTCCGCCAGCGAATATGGGAACCTTGTTTCTGTCCTCTTGATTGGAGAAGCTGACGACGGTTTTCCGGATGGCACTCCGACGCCCGCCTTCCTCGATTTCCGCAGGATAGTACGAAACCCATGCAAGAACGAAGGCCGCGGCGGCCATCGAGATCGAGATTGATACGCTGATCTTGATTGAGGTTTTACGCGACTTCATCGAATATCTGTCGCAAAGTGTCATGATCAAATGCCACGAGATAGTCGCGGGCGCCATTCTGAATGGACGGAGTCAGTGCAAACCTCACAGGCAACAATTACCGAACTGCCTGGGGTAAAACCGCTTCGTACCCCGGGCGGAAGTCCTCATCTACTACAAGACACTTTGAGCCTTTATCAGCTCAAACCACTTTGGAATCAATGAAGCCTGAGGCCGCCGGGTTGCGGAGTTGACAGTCACCATGATCCACCCTGAGAAAAGATCCTTCACTTCACCACACATCGACCGGGCCAGCACCGCCATCGGCCGAGGTGGCATTACGGACGATTCGTCACGCCGGACTATCGTGCAGATTTTTGAAAGCCAAGTCATGCAAATGCCAACCGCTGTGGCCGTCGAGCATTTGGAATGGGCACTCACATATGAGGATCTGAATCGACGTTCGAATCAGCTGGCACGGTTTTTGAGAAAGACAGGAATAAGACCGGAGGCGAGGGTAGGGATTTGCTTTGAGCGTTCGCTAGGGATGGTGGTGAGCGTGCTCGGAGTGTTAAAAGCGGGCGCGGCATATCTGCCGTTAGATCCGGCTTACCCGGAGGAGCGTCTCGCATACATGGTGCAGGACGCCGCGCCAGAGCTTCTGTTGGTTGACGGCAAGCAGACCTTTTCCACACAAGCCGACAATCTGCGCGTCGTGAACATGAACGAAGCACAGGCGCACATTCAGAAAGAGGGCACGGATAACCTGGTGGAAGGTCCAGACCCGCGGAATGCCGCCTACATTATCTATACCTCCGGATCAACCGGCCGCCCAAAGGGAGTGGTGATCGAACACGCCGGCATTTGCAATCTTGTCAATGCCGGCCACGAAACATTCTCGCTCGAACGCAGCGATCGCACCCTGCAATTTGCCTCGCTTTGTTTTGATGCCTCGGTTTTTGAGATTCTCCTGACTTTGAGTGCAGGGGCAACGCTGGTACTGGCTGGAAAAGAGCATTTGTTACCGGGGCCGGACATGATTGCTCTTTTGGAGGAGCGCAGGATCACATGGATTACTCTGCCACCGTCTTTCCTCCACTATCTTCCGCAATCTGAGCTGAAGGACCTGCGCCGGCTCATCGTCGCGGGAGATGTGTGCCGCGAAGTGCTGGTGCAACGGTGGGCAGCAGGCCGCCGTTTCCTAAACGCATACGGACCCACCGAGATCACTGTGTGTGCCAGTGTGGCTGAATGCCTGCCAGGAGAAGGGCGACCGAGCATTGGTCACCCGATCAACAACACTCACATTTACATCGTAGATGATGCCGGAGATTGCCTGCCTGCTGGCGCAGTAGGAGAACTGTGCATTGGGGGCGCGGGGCTGGCGCGAGGTTACTGGAAACGGCCTGACCTGACCGCGGAACGATTTGTGCCGGACCCGTTTGGCGGAGTTACCGGGGGGCGGCTGTATCGCACAGGAGATATCGGTCGATACCGGGATGACGGGCAGATCGAATATATCGGCCGGAAAGATCACCAGGTCAAAGTGCGGGGCTTTCGGCTTGAACTCGGCGAGATTGAGGCAGTGCTGACACAGCACGAGGCAATCCGAGAGTGCGCCGTCGTGGCGCGCGAGGGCTCCGATGGCGACAAACGCCTGATTGCATATTGCGTCCTAACCGCGGAGGAAGGTCCTGACCGGATAGTCGAGCTTCGGCAGTACGTAGCGGAGCAATCGCCGGAATTCATGGTGCCCAGCGGGTGGGTTCTCTTGCGCCAACTGCCGTTGACGAGCAACGGAAAAATTGACCGTCAGGCGCTATCTGAGTATGAACATGAGAAGGAGATTGACCTTCCACAAACCGCGATGGAGGAGATTCTGGTCCGTGCCTGTGCGGGCCTGCTCGGCGAATCCGCAATTCGACCCGGTGCAACGTTTATGGAACTGGGTGGAAGTTCGCTGAATGCAACACAGGTCAACGCCGCGATCCAGGAACTGCTCGGCGTCAAATTGCCTTTGCAACGTCTACTAGGTGGGGCTACGATTCGGGAACTGGCCCGCGAGTTGGAAGAGTTACAGTCAATTGCTTCCGTCCGTTCCGTGGGCATCAAGAGAGAACCAAGACAGAAAGGGCCTATCCCCGCTTCCTTCGCGCAGGAGCGGGTATGGTTTGTCAACCAAGTGGGCCCGTCGGGGCCGGCATATCACGCGATGGCACGGCTTGCATTCAAGGGAAACCTGGATTGCCGATCCCTGGCCCGAGCCCTCAATGTGATTGTAGAACGGCATGAGATCTACCGCACAACCTTCAGTGAAATCGAAGGCCGGCTGTTCCAGGTGGTTCACGATCCCTGGAGAGTCGATCTTGTCGCAACCAAAGTGGAATCAGAGGCCGAGGCAGAAGAAATCTTCCGTAGAGAATCGCGTGAGCCATTTGACCTTGCTTCCTTGCCACTGGTGCGGTGGAGACCGGTGCGAGTCAACGATCACCACCATGTCCTTTTTGTGACTGAACACCACCTGGTCCATGACGGATGGTCTTTCAACGTGTTTCTCAAGGAGCTGACGGAACTCTATTCAGCCGAGGTTCAAGGATGCACGCCGAAGATCAGCCCGACTCCTTTGCAGTTTGCCGATTTCTCGCTCTGGCAAAGAGCATGGATATACAGCACGGAAGCCCAGGAGCAGTTGGACTATTGGACGAAGGCGCTGACCGGCGTTCCGTCCCTTCTAGCTCTGTCGTATGACCATCCGCGCCCAAAGGCCCAGGCATACAGAGGAAATACTTTAAGGATAGAGATAACGAATGCCTTGCAGAATGCTCTGGCAGCCGCGGCACTCCAATATAGGTCAACGTTATTCATGCTATTTTCCGCAGCCTTCCAAGTACTACTCTTCCGGTACAGCGGTCAGAAGGATTTCTGTACAGGCACGGGGGTCGCCAGCCGGAACAGAGCGGAAACGAAAGACCTGATTGGAATGCTGGTCAACAACCTGGCGCTGCGAGCGCAGATGGATCTCAGTTTTACAACGGCCGAGATAGTCGAGCGCGTCAAAAAGACCACGATTGAAGCGTACGCTCATCAGGACCTTCCCTTCGATCTAGTCGTCCAGGCCCTGCATCCGGTTCGGGACCTTAGCTACAATCCCGTGTTTCAGGCGCTGTTGAGCTTCCATGACTCGCCTCTGCACTGCACCTTGCCTGCGAATCTGACGCTCGAAGTCGAGCCGGCCCTCAGTAATGGTGCGGCCAAGTTTGATTTGAATGTGGTTGTGATTCCTTCCCAAGGCAGCGTCGTGGCTTCCAGCATGATCCTTTGGGAGTACAACACTGATCTGTTTGAAGAGGCTACAGCGCGACAGATGATCCGCCATTTCCTGCGGATTCTGGAGACACTCACTCGGATTCCATCGCAGAGGGTAGGGGACATTGAATTGCTCAGCGCAGAAGAGCATCGACAGATCGAAGACCAATGGAACCGGACGGAACGGAAGCATCTGTTGGACAGGTCCGTCCACGAATTGGTGGGCGAGCAGGCGGCAAAAATGCCCAATGCAATCGCGGCCGCGTGTGACGGACGACATCTGACTTATGCTGACCTGAATCGGCGCGCCAACCAACTGGCGCGTTATCTGCGAAGAGCGGGCGTGGTTCCGGAAGTTCCAGTTGCAGTTTGCATGGAGCGTGGGCCGGAATTATTGGTGGGATTACTCGCAGTGCTCAAAGCGGGCGGAGCCTACCTGCCGATCGACCCGGATTGGCCTCCAGAGCGAATCTCCTACATGCTTGCTGAGTCCCAGGCGCCAGTGTTCGTGACGCAGTCATCAGCATTGGCCCGCGTTCCGAAGGATTTCCCCGGAACCATTTGCATTGACGAGAAGTGGGAGGAGCTTGCCGGAGAGAAGGGTGACAACCTGCAGAGCCGGGTACGGCCTGAAAACCTTGCCTACATAATCTATACGTCGGGATCTACGGGTAGGCCCAAGGGCGTCGGTGTGTCTCATGGTAGTCTCCTCAATCTGGTGAACTGGCATATCGGCACATACGGCATCAGCCATGAAGACTGCATGACCCAGTTTGCAGCGCTCGGCTTTGACGCCGCTGTATGGGAGATCTGGCCCGTCCTCGTGGCGGGCGCTCAGCTGCAGTTTATCGATAAAGAGATCCGGCTAGCTCCGTCTCGACTTCCTGACTGGCTGCTGGAAAAGAAAGTCACGATAACATTTTTGCCGACGCCAGTAGCCGAGAGTGTATTGAATCTGGACTGGCCGCCCGAAACCACGCTACGAGTGCTCCTCACCGGCGGCGATCGGCTCCGCCAATTCCCGAGAACCGGTCTTCGTTTTGTCCTGGTGAACCATTACGGCCCCACCGAAAGCGCGGTGGTAGCGACGGCGTGCGAGGTGGAGTCCGGCGGGACGGCAGGACTGATGCCGTTAATAGGAAAGCCCATTGCCAATACGCGGGTGTATGTGCTGGATGAAGAAATGACATCGGTTCCAGTGGGAGTCGCTGGTGAACTGTATATCGGGGGCATCAGTCTGGCCCGGGGCTACGTCGGGTGCAGGGAGACCACCGCAGAACGGTTCGTACCCAACCCATTCAGTCAGATAGACGGTGAGCGCTTGTACCGAACTGGAGATCGAGTCCGGTATCGCACGGATGGCAACCTGGAGTTTTTGGGCAGACTCGACAGCCAGGTGAAGATTCGTGGTTTCCGGATTGAGCTTGGTGAGATCGAGGCAGCACTTAAGAGTTGCCCAGGGGTACAGGATGCCCTGGTCACTGCCCGCGATGACAAACCGGGGGACAAGCAACTTCTCGGGTACGTAGTAGCGACTGCGGGAACGACGCTGGATGGCGCTGACTTGCATCAGCAATTGCGTAGCCGTTTGCCGCATTATCTGGTTCCTTTGGCCATCGTTGTGCTGGCTTCCTGGCCGTTGACCGCGAACGGCAAGGTGGATCGCGAAGCTCTACCCATGCCGGAACTTCGCACTAAAAGCTATCGTGCGCCACGCACCCCACAGGAAGAGATGTTGTGCGAGAGTTTCGCCGCGATACTGGGGACCGAAAGTATCGGCATTGATGACAACTTCTTCGACCTCGGCGGCCACTCACTCATGGCAACCCGCCTGGCCAGCCGGATACGGTCCACGCTGGGGGCCGAATTGTCTGTGTCCACGCTCTTCGAATCGCCTACCGTGGCCGAGTTGAGCCCCCACCTGCAGCAGGAAAGGAAGCCCCGCCCCCGATTGGTTCGCAGGACTCGGCCGGAGCACCTTCCTTTGTCCTATTCCCAGCGCCGACTGTGGTTCATCGATCAACTGGAAGGAACGAGCGCAGAGTACAACATGCCCGAAGCCCTCAGGCTCAAGGGTCGCTTGGATCAAGATATCTTGAAGCGAGTGATTGGGGCCATCGTGGAGCGCCACGAAAGTTTGCGCGCTCGCTTTGTGCAGGTAGATGGTGAGCCGGTGCAGATCATTCAGCCGGCACTGCGAATTGATCTGCCCCTTGAGGACTTGCTTGGGCTGGATGAACAAACTCGCAATGAACGAGTGACTGCGGCATTGCGGAGAGAGTGGGAACTGCCATTTGATCTGGGGCACGGACCGTTGGTGCGGATGAGACTCCTCAGACTGGATAAGGAAGAGCATATTCTGCTGCGGACCTTTCACCACATCATTTTTGACGGCTGGTCAAGAGGGATATTGAATCGAGAATTCATGGTGCTGTACGAGGCATTTCTTGATGGGCAGCCTAATACTCTGGAGCCCTTGCCTATACAGAATGCGGACTTTGCGTTGTGGCAGCGGGAATGGTTGAATGAAGATGCTATGGCCGGCCACCTGGCCTACTGGAAGGAGCAACTGGCAGACATTCCAGAACAAATGTTGCTGCCCAAAGACCGGGCACGGCAAGACCTGCAAACCTTCAACGCTAGTCTACGCAACTTGATTCTGCCCGCTGAAAGTGTGCTGCGACTCAAACGTCTCAGTCAAAGCAGTCAAGCCACACTCTACATGACGTTGTTGTCTGTGTTTGCAGTGCTGCTGCAGCGGTACAGCGGCCAGGACGACATTGTGCTGGGTTCACCGATCGCCAACCGGCAGGAACCACAATTGGAGCAATTGATCGGCTTTTTCGTCAACTCGCTGGTGATGCGGGTCCGCATCAATGCAGCCGGCAGCTTTCGCGACTTGTTGGCGTCTGTGCGGGCCACGGCCCTGAACGCTTATCACCACCAGGATCTGCCGTTTGAACGCCTCGTGGAGGAATTGTCACCCGATCGCAGCTTGAACAGGACCCCGATCTTTCAATTGATGTTCGCACTGCAAAACGCTCCTATGGGAATGCAGCAGCTTAAGGGGCTCGAGGTTAGCCGGGTGATGGGAACCGAAGTGCGGACACGCTTCGATATGGAGCTGCACGCATTCGAGCGTTCCGGAACAATCGAGCTCTCATGGGTGTATAACCACGACCTTTTTGAGTCATGGCGAGTCGAGCAGATGGGCCGGCACTATCTGCGCCTGCTGGAACAGGCGTGCGCCTCGCCCGAACAACAAGTCGGACATCTTGAGATGCTCGATTTCGCCGAACGTCAGCACGTCTTGCGGGATTGGAACCGTACCGAACGAGCGTATCCGAAAACGGCTGTACTAACTGAATTGTTCGAACATCAGGTGGCGAGCAACCCCGGCGCGGTCGCTGTCTTACATCAGGGCCGGCAGTTGACATACGCAGAGTTGAACCAGCGAGCCGATCAATTGGCTTCCTACCTGAAAGGGTGCGGTGTAGGTCGAGAATCTCTAGTTGGCATCTGCGTCGATCGTTCACCGGAAATGGTCGTGGGCGTGCTAGCGATTTTGAAGGCCGGCGGAGCCTATTTGCCTCTGGATCCAAGCTATCCGCAGGAACGGCTGGCGTTCATGATCCAAGACGCGGCAACAGAGGTTCTGCTTACGCAAAGCACTATCCGAAAGCGGTGGGATGTAGCGAGGATCGTACACATTGATCGCGATTGGCAACAGATTGCCGCCGGGCCTCACGCCCGACCGTCCGAGCCCCTGGATTCCTTGAGCCTCGCTTATGTGATGTATACGTCGGGATCCACAGGCGTTCCTAAAGGAATCATGGTGCCTCACCGCGCGATCACGCGTCTGGTGGTGAATACTGATTACATCAGGATCACAGAAGCCGAAAGGGTGGGGCAAATCGCTAACGCATCGTTTGATGCTGCGACCTTCGAGATCTGGGGGGCCCTGCTCAACGGCGCATCCCTGGTAATCATCGACAAGGATACGGCCATTAGTCCTCCTGACCTAGCAAAGAAACTGAGCGAGGAAAAAGTCTCGGTCATGTTCTTGACGACCGCCCTCTTTAATCAGACGGTGCGCGAAGCTCCGGAGATATTGCCCAATATGCATTCGGTGCTATTTGGTGGGGAAGCTGTGGATCCACAGTGGCCACGGCGTGCCCTGGAGGAAGGCGGGCCCAAAAACCTGATCCACGTATACGGACCGACGGAGGCAACAACTTTTTCGACCTGGTTCCGCATTCTCGATGTAGCCGACGACGCAACCACGGTCCCGATTGGCCGAGGAATCGCCAACACGACAGTTTATGTGCTGGACGGGCAACTGCAAATGGTCCCGATCGGCGTTACGGGAGAGCTTTACGTGGGAGGAGACGGTCTGGCATTGGGCTACCTCAACCGGCCGGAGTTGACGGCAGCCAAGTTTGTGCCGAATCCCTTCGGGGAAACCGGTGGACGTCTGTATAGAACTGGTGATCTGGTGAGATGGTGCCCGGATGGCAATATCCAGTTCATAGGCAGGAATGACGATCAGGTAAAGATCCGAGGTTTCCGCATTGAGTTGGGCGAAATTGAAGCGGCACTCAAAGCGCATGGAGAAGTCCAGGATGCGCTTCTGATGGTGCACGGCGAAGGCGACCGGAAGCAGTTGCTGGCCTGGGTGATTGCGCGCCAGAGCCATGCGGAGCAAACTGAGGCACAGACTTCACATATCACCCACTGGCAACAACTCTACGAATCAACTTATGGGCAAGCGCGTGCGGACGGCGCTGATTTCAACCTCGCGGGCTGGAACAGCAGTTATTCAGGCGGGCCAATTCCTCCGGAAGAGATGTTGATCTGGATGGAGGAGACGCTGGCGCTGTTGAAGGCATTGCGCCCTCGGCGTGTGTTGGAGATCGGCTGTGGAACGGGCTTGCTGCTGATCCGGCTCGCGAGTGGGTGCGAGAGTTACACGGGGTTGGATTTCTCCGGCCAAGTACTCGGACAATTGGGAAAATATCTCGCCACGCGACCGGACCTACGTCATGTGACATTGCGACACGGCCTTGCTCATGAGCTTTCATTTGCCGAAGATGAAAGCTTCGATTTAGTCATCCTGAACTCCATCGTGCAGTATTTCCCCGATGTTGCGTACTTGCTGAAGGTGTTGGAAGCAGCCGTCCGAGTCACCGCGGAAGGAGGAGATATCTTTGTCGGCGACGTGCGAAGCTTGCCTTTGTTGGAGGCATTCCACAACTCAGTGCAATTGCATACGTCATTCCCCGACGTTCTACCAGGGGAGCTACGGCGCAACGCTGATCAGGCCCGACACAACGAAAAGGAGCTGGTTGTAGACCCCACGCTGTTTGACGAGTTCGCGCTACGCTCCAAGAGGTTAGGCCGGGTGCAGAAATTCCTGAAAGCAGGGGCCTATGACAACGAACTAAGTCGCTTCCGGTACGACGTAATGTTGCGCAAAGGAGAAAAGGCGCGTGTGGTCGAACCCGAACAGTGGCTGACATGGGACGAAGATGGTATTTGGCGGCAACGGCTCGAGATAACGCTGACCGAGCAGCCGCGAGCAGGGGTAGGGGTTTCAGGCGTTCCTGATCGGCGGGTCAGTGGCGCGCTTGCGGCAGTCCGGCTCCTTTCCAATCCGAACCAGACCTTACAGTGCGCCCTCCAGCTTCGGGAGGCTTGTGAGCGTGTGCGGGGCGAAGATCCGGATCAGATAGTGCGCTTGGCGCAGCGGCTCGGAGTGGAGTTCTTTTGGCAGGGTTTCGGAACCGACGGTATCTATGACGTAGTTTTCCGGCCGCAGTGGGAACCGGCGCAGGCGATGAGAGAAGAGCCTGAGTGCTACTATCGTCGTTTCGCCAATGCACCGGCCAGGAGCGACAACGTCCAAAGGCTGGGTCGCACGCTGCAAGACTACCTGCGCCAATTGCTGCCCGATTATATGGTGCCCTCGGCGATAACTGTGCTCACAGCGTGGCCGCTGACCCCCAACGGGAAAGTGGATCGTAAAGCCGTGCCTCTTCTGGATCGAGCGAACCGCAATTACCTGGCGCCGGGGACGCCGGAGGAAGAGATCTTGTGCGAGATTTTTGCGGACGTGTTGGGTGTGGAGTGGGTGGGTGTGGATGACAATTTCTTCCATTTGGGGGGGCATTCGTTGATGGCCATGCGGCTGGTGAGCCGGGTGCGAGCGACGCTGGGGATAGAGTTGGCACTGCGCTGGGTGTTCGAGTCGCCGACGGTGGGAGAACTCGCGCCGCGGCTGAGACAGGCGGGGAAGGTGCGCTTGCCCCTGCGGGTCCAGGAGCGGCCGTCACGGGTGCCGTTGTCGTATGCACAGCAGAGGCTGTGGTTCATCGATCAACTGGAGGGAGGGAGCAGTGAATACAACATGCCGGAGGCGTTGCGTCTGCGGGGCAAGCTGGATCGAAGGGCTCTGGAGCGCACGCTGGCAGCGATGGTGGAGCGGCAGGAGAGTTTGCGCACGCGCTTCGTGGAGGTGGATGGAGAGCCGGTGCAGGTGATCGAGCGGAGTGTAGAGGTGGAGGTGCCGTTGGAGGACTGGAGCGGGCTGGGGGCGGATGAACAACAGGAACGGGTGCAGGCAGCGTTGCGGGAGGAATGGGAAGTGGCGTTCGATCTGGGACGTGCGCCGCTGTTTCGGACGAAGCTGCTGAAACTGGGCGAGCAGGAACATGTGTTGCTGAGGACCTTCCATCACATCATCTCGGATGGCTGGTCGCAAGGAGTGTTCAACCATGAGTTCATGACGTTGTACGAGGTATTCCAGGGAGGTGCGGAAGACGACGGGCGGGAGAGTCCGCTGCCACCGCTGGCGGTGCAGTATGCCGATTTCACCCTGTGGCAACGACAATGGTTGGACGAAGAGACCCTGGCGCAGGATATCGACTACTGGAAGGACGAGCTAGCCGGCATTCCACGACAACTACATTTGCCACAAGATCGTCCGCGTCCCATTGTGCAAACGTTCTTCGCGAACCGCTGCTTTGCGACGTTATCCGAAAGACAAGTGGCGGCCGTAAAGCAGTTAGGGCACACCAGTCAAGCGACGCTGTACATGACCTTACTGTCCGCCTTCGCCGTACTGTTGCAACGCTACAGCGGACAGGAAGACATTGTCATAGGATCACCGATTGCCAACCGCCAGGAAGCGCAACTGGAGCCGCTGATCGGTTTCTTTGTGAACTCTCTGGTCATGCGGGTGCGGGTCCACGGAGAGTGGAGATTTCGTGAACTATTGGCGACCGTACGCGGAATGGCCCTGGAGGCTTACCGGCATCAGGATCTGCCGTTTGAAAGACTGGTTGAGGAACTATCGCCGCAGCGAAGCCTTAACATAACCCCTCTCTTCCAAGTGACATTTGCGCTGCAAAATGCGCCCATGGAGGCGCAGCAATTGGCCGGATTGGAGGTGGTTCGGCTGAGAAGTGATGAGTTTCGTGTACGCCGCGACCTCGAATTACATGCCTTCGAGCGCTCCGGGGAGATCCAGTTCCATTGGGTTTTCAACCGCGATTTGTTTGACCCATGGCGCATCGAGCAGATGGCGCGGCACTACGGAAAGTTACTGGAAGCAGCTGCCGCAGCACCCTTGAAGCCAATTTGCGAACTCGAAATGATGGACGAGAGGGAGAAGAAACAAATCCTGATTGAGTGGAACCGGAGTGGAAGCGAGTTTCCATGGCATGCCGTCCATGAGTTGTTTGAGAAGCAGGCGGCCAAGGCGGCCGACGAGATCGCGGTTGCCGACGATTATGGGCGGCAGTTGACCTATGGCAGCCTCAACCACCAAGCGAACCGGCTTGCCCGTTATCTAAGCAACATAGGCATAGGTCCGGAAATGTGCGTTGGCTTGTGCCTGGAACGTTCCGTAAGTGTTGTGGTCGCGGTGCTCGCAATTCTGAAGGCGGGCGGGGCATATGTTCCGCTAGACCCCGACCACCCGCCCGGGCGATTGGCGCTGATATCCTCAGACACGCATGCCAAAGTCGTATTGACGGAAGAGAGGTGCAAAGAGCAATTGTCCTCTTGTAACTGCCCAGTGATCACTCTCGAAACTGCCGCAGAAGAAACTGAACGGCAAGCCTCGACCGACTTGCACTTGAAGATGCATCCAGAGAGTCTTGCCTACGTACTCTACACTTCAGGGTCGGCCGGTCAACCTAAGGGAGTCAGTATTGAGCACCGTGAATTGAGCAACTATATCCACGCTATTCTGCGGCAGATGCAGGTCTCGAGATGCGACTTTGCGATGGTGCAGCCACTGGCAGTCGACTCATCCGTAACAGCCTTGTTTCCTCCATTGTGCACCGGAGGATGCGTCTACGTGGTCGGAAAGGAGGAAGGGATCGACCCGGAGTGGATGACCCGTTTCTTTCGTTCACATGCAATCGGGGGACTCAAGATCGCGCCCTCACATTTGGCAGCGCTCCACGAGAGCGCCGGCCAGAACAAGAAACAGCTCATGCCACGAGACGTTCTCATCATCGGCGGAGAATCCTCCCGCTGGAGCTGGATGTGCAGTTTGCAGGAGCTTGCCACTGAGTGTTCCATCTTTAACCACTATGGTCCGACCGAAACTACTGTCGGAGTTGTGACCTATCGCCTGGACGTGGACGAGGGGCGTAGTTTTCAAAATACTCCGCTCGGCAGGCCATTGAGCAATTCACAAATCTACATTTTGGACAGATGGATGATGCCTTCGCCATTGGGCGGTGCGGGCGAGATCTACGTTGGCGGAGCCAACGTGGCGCGCGGCTACTTTAACCGGCCCGACCTCACCGCCGAGCGGTTCGTTCCGGATCCTTACTCTCCGGACCCCGGCGGCCGTCTGTACCGCACCGGCGATCGGGCGCGTTATCTGAAAGATGGCGTGATTGAGTTTCTCGGCCGGCTCGACGAGCAAATTAAACTGCGCGGATTCCGAATCGAGCCAGGAGAAATCGAGAGCGCGTTGCTGCGGGATTCGCGGGTCGCTGAAGTCGTAGTCACAATCCGGAAAACGGATAAGGATCAGGAACAAATCGTAGCTTACGTCGTAGCCAGGCGCGACGCAAATCTCGATACGAAAGAACTTCGGCGTAATCTCCAGAAGCATGTGCCCGACTACATGGTTCCAAGCAATTTTGTTTTCTTGGAGACGTTGCCACGAACATCGCACGGGAAGGTGGACCGAAACAAATTACCGGAGCCTCTACCGGGAGATAGCATTCTGTCCGGAGCGCCGGGGACGCCGGAGGAAGAGATCTTGTGCGAGATTTTTGCGGACGTGTTGGGTGTGGAGTGGGTGGGTGTGGATGACAATTTCTTCCATTTGGGGGGGCATTCGTTGATGGCCACGCGGCTGGTGAGCCGGGTGCGAGCGACGCTGGGGATAGAGTTGGCACTGCGCTGGGTGTTCGAGTCGCCGACGGTGGGAGAACTCGCGCCGCGGCTGAGACAGGCGGGGAAGGTGCGCTTGCCCCTGCGGGTCCAGGAGCGGCCGTCACGGGTGCCGTTGTCGTATGCACAGCAGAGGCTGTGGTTCATCGATCAACTGGAGGGAGGGAGCAGTGAATACAACATGCCGGAGGCGTTGCGTCTGCGGGGCAAGCTGGATCGAAGGGCTCTGGAGCGCACGCTGGCAGCGATGGTGGAGCGGCAGGAGAGTTTGCGCACGCGCTTCGTGGAGGTGGATGGAGAGCCGGTGCAGGTGATCGAGCGGAGTGTAGAGGTGGAGGTGCCGTTGGAGGACTGGAGCGGGCTGGGGGCGGATGAACAACAGGAACGGGTGCAGGCAGCGTTGCGGGAGGAATGGGAAGTGGCGTTCGATCTGGGACGTGCGCCGCTGTTTCGGACGAAGCTGCTGAAACTGGGCGAGCAGGAACATGTGTTGCTGAGGACCTTCCATCACATCATCTCGGATGGCTGGTCGCAAGGAGTGTTCAACCATGAGTTCATGACGTTGTACGAGGTATTCCAGGGAGGTGCGGAAGACGACGGGCGGGAGAGTCCGCTGCCACCGCTGGCGGTGCAGTATGCCGATTTCACCCTGTGGCAACGACAATGGCTCGTCGGGGAAGCATTACAACGACAACTGGATTACTGGAAAACCCAACTGGCCGGGGTCCCTGAACAACTGAACTTGCCCCAGGACCATGCGCGAGGGCCCCGTCCGACTTATCTTGCAGGCATCTGTCGGACGACTTTGCCTCTCCCGCAGGTGGCGGCGATGAAACGATTAGGACAGGCCAATCAGGCGACGCTGTATATGACCTTACTGTCGGCGTTTGCAGTATTGCTGCAACGCTACAGCGGGCAAGAAGACATTACCGTGGGATCGCCGATCGCCAACCGTCAGGAAAGTCAGTTGGAACCATTGATCGGCTTTTTTGTGAACTCTCTGGTCATGCGGGTACGAATCGAGCCGGAAAAAACCTTTCGTGCGTTGCTGGCTGCGGTGCGAACAATGGCGCTCGAAACGTATCGTCATCAGGATTTGCCTTTCGAGCAGCTGGTGGAAGAGCTTTCGCCCCAGCGCAGCCTGAATATAACGCCGTTTTTCCAGGTCGTATTTGCTTTTCACAACGCAACTCGGGATCAGAAGCGAATCAAAGGGCTGGAAATAGGTCGGATCCGAACCGACGCGCTCAAAGTTCGTTTTGATCTGGAGTTGCATGCCTCGGAGCGCGATGGGGCGATTGAGTTGGGCTGGGTTTACAACCGTCGAGTTTTTGATGGCTGGCGCATCGCACAGATGGCGCGACACTACATTCGCTTGCTGGAGCTGGTAGATACGACTCCCGATACACCACTCCTGCAGATGGACCTGCTGACCAGTAGTGAACGCCGCAAACTGCTTGAAGAATTCAATATCAGCCGTCTTGTGGCGCTGGAAAGCACAATTCCATCGACGTTTGAGGCCCAGGTCGAGCGGAATTCTGCAGGGCTGGCTCTCATCTGTGAGGAACAGAGACTCTCCTACAGAGAGTTGAACCAGCAAGCCAACCATCTGGCCCACCGGTTGAAGAAACAGGGTGTCGGTCCAGAGGTCCTGGTTGGGATCTGCTTAGAACGAAGCGTGGAGATGATTGTCGGATTGCTCGGTATCCTCAAGGCTGGCGGCGCTTACGTCCCGATTGCGGTAGACCTGCCGGAGGCGCGCCGTCAAACAATAGCGCTCAATGCCGGCTTACGGCACATGGTTACCGTGGAGTCGTGTCGGGAGTTTTGCGACAAGCTGGCTGAGCACGTGGTTGTTTTGGAGAGCGCAGGAGAAAGGCTGACACATCCGGAGACGAGGACTCCGGTTGTTCCCCTCTTTGCGTCGCAAGCGGCATATGTGAACTACACGTCCGGATCAACCGGAGAACCTAAGGGAGTGCTCGTCTGTCATGAGAGCGTGATGCGACTGGTGATCGGGCCGGCTTACGTTCATTTGGATGAGAAGTCTCGCTTGCTACATATGGCCCCCCTTAGTTTTGATGCTGCGACATTTGAGATCTGGGGGGCTCTACTCAACGGTGGGACTCTGGTGGTGATGCCTGCCGGCGCAGTCTCCACGGAAGACGTCGTCGCTGTCATTAATCGCCATCAGGTAAACACAGCGTGGCTGACGGCAGGATTCTTTCACGAAGTCGTTGACGAAGCTCTGGAGGGTTTGGGTGGATTGAAGCAGCTGCTATCCGGAGGGGACGTGCTGTCGCCAGCGCATGTCGAGCGAGTGATGAAACTGCATCCTGGGCTGCAACTCATCAACGGCTACGGTCCGACGGAAAACACAACCTTTACCTGCTGTTATCGGGTTTCACGCGAAGAAGATTTAAGTGGCGGAGTACCGATCGGTGTTCCTATCAACAATACGCAAGTCTACGTACTGGACGGAAATCTTGAACCGGTGCCGATGGGAGTGACGGGAGAACTCTACGCTGCCGGCGCCGGTATGGCTCGTGGATATCTGAACCGTCCTGACCTGACGGCGGCAAGTTTCTTACCCAACCCTCATGATAGCAACGGCGGGCGGATGTACCGGACCGGAGACCTAGTCAGATGGCGCAGTGATGGTGCTGTGCAGTTCGTAGGACGTGCAGATCGACAGCTGAAGATTCGCGGATTCAGAGTTGAACTGGGCGAAATCGAGGCGGCCCTTCGAGAGTTCAGGGAAGTGCAAGGTGCGCTGGCGACCGTGCGAATTGATCGATCGGGGAACAAGCAACTCGTAGGCTACGTGGTACCCCACGCAGGCGACGCATTGGATGGAGTTGAGTTACGTCGTAACTTACGGAATTACTTGCCAGATTACATGGTGCCGGCAACTGTCATGGTGCTTCCATTCTGGCCGCTTACCGGCAACGGAAAGCTAGACCGCAGGGCCCTGCCGGAACCCGAAGTGCAATCCAGCAGGAATTATGTAGCTCCCAAAACAGACGCCGAGAAGGCACTGGCAGGGATTTGGGCGGAATCCCTTATGACGACCAGAGTGGGAATTGACGATAACTTTTTTGATTTGGGTGGCCACTCCCTTCTCGTTCTAAGGGTCCGGTCTTCTGTGCGACGTCAACTCGGACACGATATCCCGCTTGTTGATTTCTTCGCATACCCTACAGTCCGTTCCTTGGCCGAACGAATGGAACAGGTAAAACAGGTAAAAGATGAGACCGTGAGCATTTCTGACAGCCAGCAACGTGCCCGAAGCAGAAAAGCGTACGTGCAGCATCGTCGCCGGATGTCTGACCAGCAGAAGGACAACCCCAGCAAGGAGATTGTGCAATGAACGATCCTTCCGACGCAGAATCCCTTGAAAAAATTGCCGTGATCGGAATGGCAGGCCGTTATCCTGGAGCTCGGAACCCGGAGGAATTCTGGCGAAACCTGAAAGATGGAAAAGACTGCATCTCATTTTTTACCGATGAAGAGCTTTTGCAGGAGGATATTAATTCCGCACTTCTCGGCCTTGCTAACTATGTGAAAGCTCAGGGTGTTTACGAAGGAACATATCTATTCGATGCTCCATTTTTTGGTTACACTCCGAGAGAAGCCGAACTCATCGACCCGCAGCATCGCGTCTTCCTGGAGTGCGCCTGGGAAGCTCTGGAAAATGCCGGTTATGATGCTGGAACCTACCCGGGGCGCATCGGCGTTTTTGCCGGGGCCGGAATGGCGCGCTACTTCTTTGAACTATTCTCAATGCCGGAGATCCGCAGGTACACAAGTGACTTCGCCCTGGCCACCTGCAACGAGAAAGACTTTCTGTCTACGCGAGTGGGCTACAAATTGAACCTGCGCGGGCCGTGCATCACAGTGCAGACCGCTTGTTCCACCTCGCTCGTGAGTATTGTGATGGCCGCCCAGAGCCTGCTGACATATCAATCGGATATGGTCCTTGCTGGAGGAGTTCGCCTGACCATTCCCGAACGGTCGGGATACCTGTATGCGGAAGGCGGCATCCATTCGCCCGATGGCCACTGCCGGGCGTTCGATGCAGATGCCGGGGGAACTCTCAGCGGTTCCGGCGCGGGAGTTGTTGTCCTCAAGCGGCTCAAAGATGCTTTGGACGACGGCGATACTGTTCATGCGGTCATCCTGGGGTTTGGATTGAATAATGATGGATCGTCGCGCATCGGGTTCACATCTCCCGGTGTGGAGGGCCAGGTTGCCGTAGTCATGGACGCTATTGCCATGGCAGACATCAATCCCGAAACAGTAGGCGCTGTGGAATGCCATGGGACGGCAACAGCGATCGGCGACCCTATCGAGATCTCCGCTCTCACCCGGGCCTTTCGGGCCTACACGGATAAGAAGAGGTTTTGTGCAGTGGGATCGGTGAAAACGAACATTGGCCACACAGACGCTGCAGCCGGAGTCGCCGGGTTCACCAAGATGGTCCTGGCGCTGAAGCATCGCGCACTTCCTCCCAGCCTGCATTTTTCAAAACCCAACCCCCAAATTGACTTTGACAACAGTCCATTTTTCGTAAATACCCAACTTCGCAAATGGACACCCGGGTCTGAGCCGCTGCGGGCAGGAGTCACCTCGCTGGGAGCCGGCGGGACTAATGCTCACGTAATTCTCGAGGAGCCTCCCGCGCAACCGCCGGTCGCCGCACGCCGTCCTTGGCACCTGCTTGTTTGGTCTGCGCTGACCGAACCGTCACTCCGGGAAATGGATGTAAACATGCGCAGACATCTGCAGGAACATGGCGACCAATGCATCGCAGATGTTGCGTACACACTTCAAGTGGGGAGACGCCAGTTCCCTTATCGCAGGGCAATGGTTTGCCGCAATCACCAAGATGCAATCGGGGCCCTCGAAATACCAACTTCGGACAAGATCCCTACTGCCTTCCGCGAAGAGCAGGCTGGCCCGGTAACTTTTCTTTTTCCCGGTCAAGGCCCGCAGTATGTACAAATGGGCAAGGAGCTTTATCTCAACGAGCGCGTCTTTCACGAAGAAGTAGACCGGTGCGCGGAGATCCTCAAACCTGAACTGGAACTCGATCTGCGCGATGTACTCTATCCTCTCGCAGATGAAAGCAAAGAAGCCAGCGAAACCTTGAACCAAATCAAGTACACCACACCCATCCTCTTCACCGTGGAATACGCTCTGGCAAAACAGTGGATGAGTTGGGGGGCGCGGCCGGAATGCATGGTTGGTCATAGCACCGGCGAGTATGCAGCAGCCTGCGTGGCCGGCGTGTTCTCGCTGCATGACGCTCTGCATCTGGTTTCGGCTCGTGGCCGTTTCATGCAGCAACTGCCTCGTGGCTCGATGATGGGCGTGCTTCTGTCTGAGGAGCAACTGCGCCCCTTATTGGCCGAGATCGGGCAGATCTCTCTGGCCGCGGTAAATGGACCATCCGTTTGCGTGGTTTCGGGCCCTAGTGCGGCAGTCGACAGGTTGGAGCGAATGCTGCAGGAGAAAGCAGTGCCATTTCGGCGATTGCATATCTCGCATGCGTCTCACTCGGAGATGATGGATCCAATTCTGGAGAATTTTCGCAAGGAGGTGGAAGGGATCGATCTTCACGCGCCGGAATTGCCGTACTTCTCCAACCTGTCAGGAACTCGGATTACAGCTGAGATGACAACAAGTCCTGAATACTGGACCATGCATCTGCGCAATACCGTTCGATTCTCGGATTCTGCGGCAGAATTGCTGAAGGATCCAAGGCGCATTTTTCTGGAAGTCGGGCCTGGACGCATGCTTTGCAGCCTCGTCCTTCAACATCCGGGGAGAAGCGACAGCCACGTTGTGCTTCCTTCTCTGCCACACCCCAAAAACGATCCTCAAACGGATATGGAATTCCTGCTGACGACTCTAGGCCAGCTTTGGCTGGAAGGAGTTCGAATTGACTGGCCGGCCGTTCACGCTGAAGAAAAACGGCATCGTATTGCCTTGCCTACCTATCCGTTTGAAAGGCGCCATTACCAGTTGACAACCTCCAAGCGTCGAGTTCCTGCGGCAAATATTGCCCCTGGCACCGGCTGGGACAAACCGGATAGCGAGAATGATACCTCTACAGGTTATCCGAGCTCCGACCGTCCACGTGCTGCCGGACACGGACGACCAAGGCTGTCTGTCGCCTATGTTGCTCCAAGGAACGAACTGGAGCAAACCATCGCGGCTCTATGGCAGAACGCGCTGGGCATCACTCCGATCGGAGTGAACGACAGCTTCGTTGCGCTCGGCGGACACTCTCTCCTTGCCCTGCAGATTATTGCGCAGATTCGGAGTTCGTGCGAAATTGGGTTTTCCGTCAAGAACTTCTATGAAGCGGGGACCGTTGCGCGCCAAGCCGCAGCAGTCGTTCGGTCGCTGATTGGAGAAATGTCGCCTGATGAGGTGACCGAGATCATGGCTGATGCGGTAAACGTGGAATAAAGGCAAGGGGCTGCGTTTTGAACGCCAAATCGGATTTTCATCGTGAATATCCGCAAGTGAGGCAAGACTAGGCAAGATTAGAAATCTGGAAATCAAACAGGAGGGAAGAAATGAAAGAGAAAGAATGTGATAGCAGTAACGCGGTTGAAACTGAGAGTGACGCTGCCGCTCAGCAAGTCCTTACCTTCTCCCTGGACAGAATACGTCAAATTGCCCAAGACCTTAGGAAAAAGAAAGGGAGGATTCCAGGCAATAAGCTATCGCCGTTGGTTCCAATCAAAGCTCAAGGCACGAAGCCGCCATTGTTTCTCGTGCATCCTGTAGGCGGGGGTGTGCAGCTCTACTATCACTTGGCTGAATATCTCGATATGGAGCAACCGCTATACGGACTTCAAAATCACGATTCTGACTGTCGCCAGGAATCTGCGTACGTGTCGATCGAGGAGATGGCCAGGAATTATATTCAAGCCATTAAGACGGTCTGTCCAAATGGGCCCTATATGCTTGGTGGATGGTCTATGGGCGGCATTGTGGCGTATGAGATGGCCTTGCAGCTCAATGCGCTCGGCGACGACCTCGGACCAGTCGTAATGGTCGATACGCCGGCAAGGTTCGAATCAACTACCCAGGAAGCAACTGCCGAGAGTCGTCTCGCGAACCATCTTGTCCTGCTGGGCAAGATCATGGCCCGCAACGAGAAGAAACATCTGCAACTCTCACCCAACGAATTGGAACATGCTGACGAAGAAGAACAAATACGGCGCTTCCAGCGTGCTCTTCGGATCCAAGAGATAGGCCCTCCCCATACTGACGCAGCAGTATGGCGCGCAGCGGTGAAGACCTTTCTGAATAACTACAGAGCATGCCGGGCCTATCTGCCGCGTCCGTATGCGGGCAAGATTGTTCTTATGCGGGCAACCGAAGTGATGCCTGAGAAAATAGAAAGCGCTGGATTGGCCTTCAATGATCCGACATACGGGTGGCAGCCTTTTTGTACGGAGCCGATCACGGTTCACTGGGTGCCGGGAGATCACATTTTAATGATGTCTGAGCCAAATATAAACTCTCTGAGTAAGCTGCTTCAGCATCATCTGGATGAGTGTGGACACTAACTGTTTCGGCAATGATGCGGTCGTTTGGCATCTGCGGACGACGAAGCAAGTTCAGTGCGAAACCGTCATTCAAGATGAATTCCGCACCTCGGCCAGTTCCCGAGGAGCCGGGATTTTTCAGACTGCCCGCCTGTTCCAGTTCCCATCGGCATCTGCTCTCGATGTTCGAGCCATGGTCCTTCCTATCAGAGCTAGTCGCTGAATGCTGATGCGCAACGGACGCTCAAAGCGGAATTGGTAGCATTTGGTAGCATCAGCGTTTTGCCCGGATATGTTCTGCGCCCATTCGGAGATATTTCTCTCACGGGTTTTCGAGTCAGGGCTTTCCTCAACGCCATGGTCGTCCCAAGCATGAACCGCACTCCCTCGGTCTTCGACCAACAGCTTTGTCCCTGAGAAGTGGGTCCATTCAGCGCCCCAACAGAGAGGTCTTCTTGGCAGAATCCTTCCGCATCATGCCAGAATGAATGGCGATGCTCACCGACGCTCCACCTCGAAAACCGAACCTCAAGTTCTTTGTGGATAGTGATCGGCTCAAGACCGTCCCGTTGCCAGACGACGGACGGTTGGTGAAAATTGCAAGCGCCATCGAAGTGGCGATGAAAACCGCATATACCACTGATGTTCGGCAGGTCTGGGACGACTTCCTTGGAATTACGTCGGATTCAGGTATCTCGATGCGGCATCCGCGTGCTTGCCACCAGAACGCTCCGGGTTCATGAACACTGGACCACTGAGCTTTTCGGCGACTACCAGCCCGATACGATGCTGATCCGGGTCTGGATGAGGACAGCGGTCCGGAAGGACATCACCTCATTCGGAACCTTCCTGAGCGCTCTCTGCCATGAGTTCTGCCGCCAAACCTACTGGCACAAATTCGCCTGGAGCATCAAAGAGCGCGGTGGCACGAAATCCTTCTTTGATTCGACGTTCACCCCGTCTCCACCTCGTAGGCTACGTGCGATGGGACGCACGGTCTGATCCTTAGAGAGCGCGATTCTTCCTCCTTGTCAGACGATCATGTTCAACAGCTTTCAGATCGCAATGTGCCATACCTGTAGCATCGTCCACTGATTTCCAGCCACTTCTGACACCTTTTTAGATTCCTTCCGTGCGAGCTTTAGTTTTGGGTAAAGCATTGATATAATTAGGCAAACAAAGGTTTTGGCGGTTTGGCCTCGCCTGCCTTACAAGCAGGAGGTCCGCGGTTCGAGTCCGCGACCGCCCACCAATATATATTAAACATCAAGCACTTGCCTCGAATTCTCAGGGTTTCAGTCAAGAGCGATCACCTAGCTCCTAAGGTTGCTTTTCTAGAGTCTCGTCCACGGAGACTTCCTTGCCCTTTTGCACGCGGACTGTGCGCCGTATTGGCTTGTAGCCATCCAGCGTCAAAACCAGTTCGTAAGTGCCGGGATCAACAGGCCATGAAGCATTGGTCTTGCGTCGCGCTATCCGATCGCCAACCTGGATGGTGGCGCCGGCAGGTTTCGTATGGATTTGAACCAGGCCCTTACCGGAGGGAATTGCGCTCGTGCTGGTAAAGATTTTTTTGAAGGCGCCGGGAAGTTGCTGCATTTCGAGTGCCGGCTGCGCGAGGGCAGGCGAAAGATTCACCGTCTGGCCTTCCCCGAGGGTTTGCGTGGTGAGGAAATCACTAAACCCCAATTTGCGAACGAGAACAGTATGTTCACCTTTCTCGACGATAACTTCTGCGGGAGTGATCTTGCCTGTGTCCTTGCCGTCCACCTCAATATTGGCTCCCGGGGGAGTGCTGCTCACCTGCAGCCTGGATCCGGCAGGTGATAACTGGATGGAAAACGGCACGCTCTTTCCCGCCGTGACGGTAACCGTACGCTCCTCCTGAGCGTAACCGGTCTTGGAGAAAACTAAGGTGTGTTTGCCGGCGCTGAGGTGGGATGCCTTGAAAGGAGTGATCCACGTGGGGTCCGTGCCGCCATCCACCTTTACGCTGGCGCCCGGTGGCTGCGAGTCAAGACGCAACTCACCCTGGCTTTTCACTGCCTTATCCGGTGAGGCGTCTGGTTTTGGCGGCTGGGCCGTGGTGTTGCCAGGTGTAGCTTCCTGCTGGTTCTCCGGCGTTTTGGGCGCCGCTGCCGCAAGGGCTGCCTGCCGTTGCTCCTGGGTGGCCTTCTGTTGCTGTACGCGGTCCGCCTCCTGCATCTTTCTGGTGGTGCGATACAAATAGAAGAAATATCCGGCGAGTGCCGCAGTAGCCAGCAGAACAGTGGTCAGGACCAGGGCCAGCACTCCGCGTTTCTTATGAGCCACAGGCGTTGCCAGCGGAGGTTCCGTAGCGGCCTTGACGGCGGTCGCGGTAACCGCAGCCTCTGCGGCGGCCTGATGAACGGGCGGCGTGGCATTGACGAGGTTGACTGCTGACGTTGACAGCACCCCAGTATCGCTCAGACTGGAGCCACCGGACTTATAGTTCTCCAGGTCTTTGATCAACTCAGCGCCAGTCTGGTATCGCTCGTCCGGGGCTTTGGCCAGAGCCTTACTCACCACCATGCTCAGGCCATGATGAATGGTTCCATCCAGATCGCGCGGGGGAACGGGGTTTTCGTGGGCGATCTTGTAAGCAATGGTAGTAGCGCTTTGTCCCACAAAAGGCTTTTCGCCGGTAACCATTTCATACAGAATCACGCCCAGGCTGAACAGATCACTGCGGCCATCCAGCACCTTGCCCTTTACCTGCTCCGGAGACATGTAGTTCGGGGTCCCCAGCATCTGGCCGGTACTGGTCATTCCGCTGCCCGCTTTGGCAATGCCGAAGTCCATGATCTTCACCGTGCCGTTGGGCGTGATCATGATGTTGGCCGGCTTGATATCGCGGTGAACGATCCCGGTGGAATGAGCGTAATCCAGGCCGTTACCTATCTGGCGGCAAATCCGAATGGTTTCTTCCGGTCGCAGGACGCGTTTTTCCACTAGCAGCGTCTGGAGGGTGGTTCCTTCAATGAACTCCATGGCAATGTAGAACATGCCATCCTGCTCGCCGGCGTCATGGATGGTAACGATGTTGGGGTGATTCAGCACTCCGGCGGCGCGGGCCTCATTCCGGAAACGGCGGAGCACGTCAGCGGTTTCCAGGCCATGCACATCCAGCCGCATGGTTTTCAGGGCAACAGTGCGCCCAATGGTGGGATCCTGGGCCTTGTAGACCACCCCCATGGCGCCTCGGCCCAGTTCGCCGGTGATTTCGTATCTGCCTACGGTTTGGACGGACATCAGGTTTCCAGTTCGTCGACTCTTGGTCTCTTCAAGCCCATTGGGGAAGAGAGTCTTTTGCTTGAGGTTATTCCCGGATTGCTGCCTGAGAGGTTAAACCGGGATAAGGCGAAAAATACAGCAATTTCTGTATCCGGTCAACACTTAGGCTTTGTGCATAAATAAATGATTCAAGCTGTTTGCCCCGATATGGTGTAGTTCCAATCCCCGTGGAAGGAATGACGCACGAGGTTAATGGCGGACAGTTCTACATCGGAGATCTTCCTGCCC
>Ga0209168_10000739_pt1 | contig 29149 bp, 32 predicted proteins | sample Coa_R1_FD_187156 | JGI IMG/M metagenome (GOLD analysis project Ga0209168, IMG submission 187156) | Surface soil microbial communities from Centralia Pennsylvania, which are recovering from an underground coalmine fire - Coalmine... | ecosystem: Environmental > Terrestrial > Soil > Unclassified ...
ACCACAAAACCACAAATCATTGGTGGTTTTGTGTCCGGGCACGATTCATCCCCGGACTGCGGCGAGGAATTAAAAAAGACCGTGTGATCTACACGGCCTCCGTCCGGGGTTTCCTCTTGGATAAAAAGCATCCGATAGATTCCGGATGCCGACTTATTTTTACCTGCGCCCAACCCCGCAGACCAATCTAATCTAAGCAAGGACGTTCTTGGATTTGATCAACTCCAGCCCGAATTTTGTTTGGATTACTTCAGACCAAATGCCGATCTTACACAGAGCATAAACCATGTCAAAGAGCTGATAAGCCACAAGAACTCTTTTGAATTTTGCGGATTTGAGCCGTTCCAGCCCGCCTTGCTGACGGTCTACCGCTACGACACAGCCGGCAACTGAATAACCATCTCTGCTGATGTTTTCTCTGGTTTTAATGAAGCTGCCGCCGGTAGTCAAAGCGTTATCGATCAACCAATAACTATGTTTCTCGGACGGCGGTTTGGTAATCCAGCCGGTTTGCCGACTAATGCTCTTGGGGTTTTCGCGCACGACCCGATGTGCTAGCCAAATGCCGTTTGCCAAAATCCCTTCACCGTAACTGACCGTTGCGGTTTCGTGGGCAAGGGTATTACCGACCACAGGAACACCGAGCAGGCAGATCCGCTTATCTGCTGTCTGTGCTTGTGCGGTTATAACCTTCGCCAACCTACGACCGATCCGCCAAAGCAATTCGGGATTATCGGTCAGATCTTCTCTGCCGCCAACATATACGCAGGAAGAAATTCCGGAGGTCAGGGTAAATAAGCTGCCTAAGGTAAAACGCAGGAAACCATATTGATACATCATCCTCAGCGTTTCAAGATCACGGTGGTCAAACTCCACTCCTGAAGGCATTGCCATTTTCTGATCATTTTCAGGCATAAACTCCTCCTTATCTCGCAGCATAATAGCTAAAACTCGACCTTTTGGCAAAAATCTGAATTTAATATAAAATTTAAGTATCATGTTACTAAGACGCAATAGAAAAATCTGGTCAAGCTTTGCCTAAAAGTCGATTGAACAATCGGCGGTTTTTTAGGCAATCTTGAGCGCGAAACAAAAATAAAATTTCAACGAGCGCCGAGATTGGCGCTCGTTTTATTTAACAAGGAGGATTTGATGTTTGACCAAATTAAAATCGATCATTACCTACAACAAAATTTGGAACACGGCGCAGCGCTGATTAGCCAGGCTTTTAATCAGAAACAATTGCAGATTTTTTTTGAGGAATGTCAAACCCTGAAATTCAGCAGACCGGAAATAGTTAGCGATGTCCGACAAAAATTCACCCGGTTCGCTTTTCAAAAAACCGATGTTCCCAAAAACATTCCGGCAATAACAAAACTCCGTCAAGATATTGAAACCTGGGTGCAATCCAGCAAAAATTTTGCTCAGCTGCGCGACTGGCAAGCTTACGATACTGTAATCCAAAAATACTCGCATGACGGCGAACTTGGCGCGCATCTGGATCTCAAACGCCATCCCGGAGTGATTGTGATTTGCAGCATCTCCGGCGCATGCGTCTTTGCCATTCTGCACAGCAAAAAGGGGCCGGTAAAATTTGCGCTGCAGCCGCAGCCTGGAGATATCCTCTTGCTGCGAGCGCCGGGATTGAGCGGCGATCCGAATCTAGATGACCGTCCGCCGCACTGGGTCAGCGGCAATATTCACGAATCAGATCCGTTTCGCATCTCCGTCACTTTCCGACACAATCTAAAACCCGCTCAACCGATCCGAGCATTCAGCTACGATCATCCGCAAAGGAGCAACGATGTATAAAATTAAGGTTTCTGGAATTTCAGCGATGTGCTTTATCGGCATTACTGAAGAAGAGCGTTCTACAAAACAAAAGCTTGTGATCAGTGCAGAGATCTGGCCTGAAAAATTTGGAGCATCTCAAAGCGACAGCATTGCAGATGTCATCAGCTATTCGCATATTAAGAAATTAATTTTGCGGATCGCGGAAAATTCGCACTGCTGCTTGCTCGAAACGCTCGGATTTTTAATGCTACGGGAATTGTTTAGCTTAGTGCAGATTAAAAAAGCCAGCGTCGAAATCAGCAAGCCGGACATTTGGGATAACGGCGTTCCATCAGTAACTTTAAGTTTATCCAAAAAAGCCGGGAGTTTGATTGCATCCTGACTCTAAAAAAATTTGGTCAATACAAAAACCGGCACTTAAGCCGGTTTTTTTAATCATTGCGAACGTACATCTCAGTATCAAACCAGGCAAGTTTGTTTGCATCCCAGACTGACATGAACCTTTTGAAATAACGGAAGTCGGCATAGCGATGCGCTAACCATCCGAAAAAACCGAAAACTTTAAAATGGGAGGGCAATTCCATTGCCGCCCATTTTCCGGAAACCGCAATAATATAGCCAAAATTCTTCGGTTTAAAAACTTTAGGCGGTTGATCTAAAATTTTATCGACAATATAGCCGGCAACGTACTCGCCGTGCCAGACTGCCTGAGTGGCATTGCCGGGCACCGGCCGCTTGTCAGCATCTAAAATCAAAGCGTTATCGCCGATCGCAAAAATATTCTCATAACCTGGCGCGCGCAGATACTGATCAACAATGATCCGGTCTTTCGGGTCTAATCTTACCGGATTCTTAAACGGCACCTTAACCGCCCGCACCCCGCCGGTCCAAACCAGCAGGTCATAATTAATTACCTCGCCGGTACTGACCTTGACATGCCCGCTATGCACTTCCGTAATTAAATTATTCAAACGAATCTCAATCCCCAGCATTTTCAGACGGGTATAAATTTTTTCGCTCAAATCTTTTGGCAAACCCGGCAGTAGCTGCGGACCGCCTTCGACTACCAAAATTTCAATCTTCTCCGGCGGGTAATGGTATTTCCAGGAAATAATTTTTACAAGATTGTGCAATTCTGCGGCAAGCTCAACTCCGCTGAATCCGCCGCCGCCAATCAAAAATCGCAGCATTTTTTTATTTAGATCCATCCGATATTGCTCAACCACCGCCTCAAATTCATTTTTCAAATACAGCGCGTCCTTCAAAGTTTTCATATGAATGCAGTGATGCTCTAGGCCGCGATTACCAAAACAATCAACAATTGAACCAAGCGCCACTACCAAAAAATCAAAATTAATCCTATTGCCGCTGACCGTAACGGTTTTTGCCGATTGATCAATTAATTCAACCTCGCCTTGGATAAACTCCACGGTTTTCGGCAAAATTTGTTTTAGCGGCAAAGCGATGCTGCGTTTTAACTGATCAATCGTAGTAAACTCTTCTTCTGAAGTAGCAACCTCGTAAAGTCCTGGGTGGTAGAGCTGATAATTTTGACGGTCAACCACAATGATCCGCGCTTTATCGCCGATCTTCTTAGCAAGCAAGGCTGCGGTGTTAACACCGCCAAACCCGCCGCCTAAAATCACAACTGTTTTTTTATCTTGGTCTGGCATATTTTAATCTTAGCACTTTTTATTCGTATCGTAACGCTTCAATCGGATCAAGTTTTGAAGCCTTGTTTGCCGGGTAAATTCCAAATACCAATCCGAATCCGGCAGAAACGCCGAAAGCCAAAGCGATTGAACCCAAAGTAACTACCGGCGTCCAATTGCCAATCTTGGCAACGCCAATCGCGCCAAGATATCCCAAAATAATTCCTGTGATGCCGCCGAGCACGGTCAAAGTTATTGCTTCAATCAAAAATTGCAGTAAAATGTCATGTCGCTTTGCGCCGATTGCTTTGCGCAAACCGATTTCGCGAGTCCGCTCTGTAACGGAAACAAGCATAATATTCATGATGCCAATACCCCCGACTAAAAGCGAAATACTTGCGATCGCCGCCAGAAAAATTGTCAAAATAGAAGTAATGTTGCCCAGTAGCGACAAAGCATCCTGAGTATTGCGCACCGTAAAATCATCTTTGTTCGGATCAGTAATATGATGATCATTGCGCAAAACCGCTTTAATTTGATCCTGGGCCTGCGGAATCAAGTCCGCATCGCCAACTTCAATCTGAAAATTGCTGTAATAATTGATGCCGAGCAGGATTTTTTGGGCAACCGAAACCGGAACCACTACCTGGCTGTCCTGGTCGACTCCGAAAGCGCCGACTCCTTTTGGCGCAAGCACTCCGATCACCCGGAAATTCACCTCTTTAATTTTGATCAGTTGGCCGATTGGGTTTTGTGCGCCGAATAAATCATCTTTTACTTTTGAGCCAAGTACGGCAACCTGGCTCATGCCGTCAACGTCATTTTTGGTAAACCAATTGCCGCTGCTCAAACCTAAATTTCTGACAACGTTATAATTTTCATCCTCGCCAGCAACGGCGGTTTGTTCATTCTGAATGCCAAACGCCACGGTAAACTGGCCGCGAACTTCCGGCGAAACATATTTTAAGTCCGGCGCCAGCTCTTTATTGCGTAAATTTTTAACGTCCTGGTCAACCAAACTGGTAATCACCACACCTTGAGCCGCGGCTGGCGCTGAAAATCTACTTGAGCCGCTGTTGCCAGGAATAACAAAAACCAGATTCGATCCGATCCCCTGAACCTGGTTGATAATCAATTCTTGAGCGCCATGCCCGGCTGAAACCAAAACAATCACCGCGGTAATACCGATGATAATACCAAGCATGGTCAAAACCGTCCGGCTTTTATTAAGCAGCAACGCTCTCAAAGCAATTTTGAATGACTGAAAAAACATAAAAAATTAAATTTCTACTGGCGCGGCAAGACGATGGCCGTTATGCTGATCGCTGACAATCTCGCCATCCTTGAGCTTAATAATTCGCTTGGCAAAATGGGCAATATTGTCCTCATGCGTCACGAAAATCAGGGTGTGCCCTTCATTATTCAATCTCTGGAAAAGTTCCATAATCTCAATTGAAGATTTGGAATCAAGGTTTCCGGTCGGCTCGTCCGCAAAAATTACAGCCGGATTATTGACCAGCGCGCGGGCAATTGCTACGCGCTGCTGCTGTCCGCCGGAAAGCTCTGAGGGCATGTGTTCAAGGCGGTTGCCCAGCCCAACCATGCTTAGAAGTTCGGTGGCACGGGTGCGCATCTGCTCGGCGCTTACTTTTTTGGGGGCATAAAGCATCGGTAAGCTGACATTATCAATTGCCGAGGTCCGGGCCAGCAGATTGAATGCCTGGAAAACGAAACCAACTCTTTGGTTGCGGATCTCCGCCAGTTCGTTGTCTTTGAGATCAGTAACCTCGCGGCCGTCAAAAAAATATTTTCCCGAACTTGGCCGGTCCAAAAATCCGATGACGTGCATCAAAGTTGATTTGCCGCTTCCGGAAGCGCCCATGATCGCGACAAATTCGCCCTGATCAATCTGCAAATTGATTTCTCTCAGAGCACTAACCTGATTATCCAGGCCGAGATCGTAAACTTTGCGGATTTTTTCAAGTTTAACCAGCGACATTTTTATTAGGATTACTGGCTCGGCAAATTTATCAGCTTGTCACCCTGGTTGAGTCCGGAGCTAACTTCCGTGAAATTATCTCCGACCGCGCCGGTCTGAATATTAACGTTAACTGCTTTGCCGTTTTTTAAAACCGTTACAAATTTTTGATTACCCTGGCTTTGGATCAGTCGATTTGGCACCGCCAAAACATTGGGCTTGTCAGAAATCTGAATAGTGATGTTAACGGTCATTCCAGGCTTTATTCCTTTGTCCTGCGGAATTGAAGAGATCACCCGATAATTGATGACGCCCTGCTGCACCGTGGCAGCCGGATCAATTGAAATAACATTGCCGCTAAAATGCTGGTCCGGACCGAAAGCGTCCAAGGTCATGTCAATTTGCTGGCCGGCCTGAATTAAGGCGATTGACGATTCAGAAACATCTGATTCAACATGCAATGAATTAGGATCAAGCAGAACCAAAACTTCTTTTTGCGGCGCGATGGTTTCGCCTATTGTTGCATCAACTGAAGTGATTGTCCCGTCAATCGGCGCGGTAATAATATTATCCGAGTAAGTATTTTCAGCGCTTTGCAATTGCGCTTCGGCCTGTTGCACTTGTGCTTGCGCGGCTTGCAAATCTTCCGGACGCGGCGGTGATTGTTTTAAATCTAACTGAGCCTGGGCACTGTCAACCGCAGCCTGAGCCGAAGCAATTGCCTGAGTTTGATTTTGCAAAGCGGCCTGATATGCATTGTAATTTGTGACGTAAGTGGCCGCCTGGGTATTTGGAATTTGAAGAGTCCATGTCCCGACGATGTTATCACTGCTGGCATTAACCGTAAAAAACAAACCGTTGTTGCCTAGCGGCTGAGCAATTGCGCGAGTCAAAACTCCTGAAGTTTGTTCAATTCCGGAAATACTGTAACCCACCGCCCCGCCAAGCGGACTGATATTAATTGTATAGCTGCCTTGCGGCCCGCTGTACGCCCCGGAAATTGTGATTGTCGCGCCGGAGGTATTGTTTGCGGCCGGCATCGCTGCAAGACCGCTGTTAAGCAGCGCCGACAAAGCATTGGCAACCAAAACTTTTTGCTGGGCAACGGTATTGTCATACGCGGTCTTGGCGGTTTCCAAGGCGGTTTTCGCGACATTTAAATCCGCGCCAGATGCGCCGTTTTGTAATTTATCATAGTTAGCCTGAGCGGCAAGCAGCGTCGCTTTAGCCTGGGTAATTGCTGATGATGCATTTTTTTCATCAAGCATTGCAAGCGTCTGCCCCTGCCGGACCTGATCGCCAACCTGAACATTTAGCCGCTGCAGCGTACCGGTATTTTTAAAACTTAAATTTAAATCAGACTGGGAAGTTACCGTGCCTGTTGAGAGCACGGTTTGCTTAACATCCTGTTGATCTACGGTGTAGGCCACGGTGTAGCTGGTTTTGTGTTTTGCGGCATAAACGCGCCAACCAATTAAAAACACCAAAAGCACCGCACCGCCGATCCAATAATATCGTTTCTTAATCTTCATTTTTATAAAAATTTCTTAATTTCTTCGATAACTTTTAAGTTCGGCTGCATTGACTGGACTAATTCCTGGAGCAGCTCGACCAGCTGGCGGGATTTTGTCGGGCCTAATTTCTCCAATGATTTTGAAAGCAACCCTTCGCGGTCAATTGGAATAGAATCAATCAGGTGCTTGCCTTTTGAAGTCAGCGCCAATAAATTTTTACGGCGGTCTTTTGGATCGCTCTCTCTTTTAAGCAACCCTTTTACTTCCAAAGTATCGACGACCGGCACTAAGGTTGCCGGCTCAAGCATCATCCGTTTGGAAAGTTCGGCAATAGTTGTTGAGCCGTTCTTAATCATCCTGAGCGCGCCAAATTGCGGATAGCTCAAACCGCTTTTCCGAATATCCTTGCCGATATCTTTTCTAGCAAGCTTTAAAGTTGCCAAGACCAGATACAAAATTTTTCCAATATTTTCCTGATTTTGGGGCATATTTCAGTACAATTATTAGTACCCTAATTATATGCTATCTAAGTTTATTGTCAATGTACAAGCTGCTCTGCCTGACGCTGGGTTTGAAGCTTATAAAGCTCGGCGTACTTGCCGTTTTTCGCGAGCAGCTCTTTATGGTTGCCGCGTTCAACGATTTGGCCGTTTTCCAAAAGAATAATTTCATCAGAGTTGACCACCGTCGCAAAACGATGGGCAACCGTTAAAGTAGTCACTCCTTTGGACACTTCTTCAATGGCATGCTTGATCATCTCTTCGGAATGTGAATCCAAAGACGAAGTTGCTTCGTCAAAAATCAAAATATCCGGCTGTTTAACAATGCTGCGCGCAATTGCAACCCGCTGCTTTTCTCCGCCTGATATCTTCAGACCCCGCTCGCCGACCATGGTCTTTAAACCCTGGGAAAGTTTTTCAATCAACTGATCAAGGTAAGCGCGGGCGCTGGCTTTCTTAACATCATCATCGTTTGCGTCGAAAGTCCCGTAACGAATATTTTCTGCGAGTGTGGTGTTAAATAAAACATTATCCTGAAGCACTAACCCGATATGCCGGTGTAAAACGTCCAGATCATAATCACGAATGTCTTTGTCATCAATCAAAATTTGGCCGGAGGTCGGCTCATAAAAGCGCAGCAGCAGCTTGACTATGGTCGATTTACCCGAACCTGATAGGCCAACTATAGAAAGTTTCTGGCCGGGCTCAGCGATAAAAGAAACGTTTTTGATAATCTGCCGGTCGCCTTCAAAATAATTGAAGCTGACGTTTTTAAATTCTACTTTGCCGCGAATTTTTTCAGGTTTCAAGGCATCGGGTTTTGATTTGATCGTAATCATTTCGCTCAAAACCGTGCGCAGCCGATCAACCGCGCTAATCCCCTGCTGGAAGGTGTTGTAAACGTCGCCGATGTCATAAAGCGGCTGATAAATGAAGAACGTAAAAAAGTTGAATGCTAGCAAATCACTGAAAGAAAGCATGTTATGATAGGTCAGGAACGCGCCATACCAAATAATCGTCAGCCGACCGGCATTAATAATCGTGCCCTGCCAAAATAACAGATCGCGGAAAGAGCGATTGCGTTTTTTGAAATTTTGATGCGAAAGGGCGTTGTCATTTTTGACCTGCTCAACCTCATAGTCTTCGGTGGCAAAAGATTTTACCACTTCAATATGGTTTAAAGCTTCAAAAGAAGTGCCGAACAATTTTTCGTTGACCTGGTTGATTTCATTTTGGACGCGCTTGATCCGCCTGGTGAAATAAGCGGTGACAGTGGTGAAAATCGGGATCAAAGCCACCAGCACTATGCCGATCCGCCATTGTTTGACGAAAATATAAATCAAAACTACCGCAATAGAAAAACTATTCTGAAAAACTTTGTCAAAAAAAGCTTGAAACAATGCGGTGGCATCATCACGCGCCTTGGAAATCTTTCTGAAAACCTCGCCGGTTTTTTGGCTGGAAAAAAACGACATCGGCAGACGGATGACGTGAGCATAGGCAGAGTTGAAAATGTTAATGCCAATCCGGTCGCTTACGGTCGCGGTCAAATATTGCTGAATATTTTTGAAAATTCTGGAACAAAGCGCAACTAACATCCAGCCCAGCACCGTAATGGTCAGCAATTTCAGGAAAACATGCGCGGTCGGGAATCTTTGAAGATTGTGCGAATCGCTGACAAACTTTGCGATAATGTTTGAGAAAAACAACGGCTCGGCAATTGAAAATAGCTGCGCAAGCATCACAAAAATAAAAATCAGCACAATGTTCTTGCGCTCTTTTTGGAAATATTGTTTTAAAAAACTATAATATTTAAGCATAAACGTTTTGACGACCGGTTTTCAGACGCTTTCCGGCCGCGAAATGCTTGGTTATTATAGCAGCCTTGTAAAATTACGGAAATTGTCGTAAAATATCATAGTTAAATAGTACGGTTCCGGCGCTTTTTGCGCCGTCTGCCCGCGAATTTATTTGATGCGGGTCGATAGCTCAGTTGGTAGAGCAGCGGCCTTTTAAGCCGCGTGTCGTGGGTTCGATCCCTACCTCTGACATAAAGGCTAAAAAAAACTTAGCCGTGTACCTTTGAAAATTATATCACACCTGGGAACGTAGCTCAGTTGGTAGAGCAGCGGCCTTTTAAGCCGTTTGTCGTGGGTTCGATCCCCACCGTTCCCACCAGAAAAAAGCGTGCAATCTATTTTAGATTGCACGCTTTTTTTTATTATCTTGGCTAGCTTTTTGCGGACTTCAGCCGAACTCATCCCATTAGGGCTGTTGAAAAAGTCCGTAGAAAGCTGTTCAAAAGAATGGCAGGCACAGGTCGATGCCTTAATTTATTTAAAACCAAATATATGAATACTCAACAAACCCCAGCTTGCAGGCAAGAGTTGCCAACTTTCTACTTTGTGGATGTATACAAGATTCCTCCCAAAATGAGAGAGCAACAAGTCCTTTCCAGCTTTACGGCTGGAGACTTAAAAAATAAGGCTACCGAGCAAAGTATTGCCAGCGCCTTGGATAACTTAAAAAAATAACTCCCCGAAGGGAGTTAACAAACTATCGATTCATTACCCATAGTTTATCACAATTCCCTTTCGGACACAAGAGGCACACTTATGAATCAAGTTCAAACGGCTGTGAGCCCGGCCACACAAACAGCTCAAGATCCTTTAGTCGATTCTTTCTTTACAGATATCGGCAACACAAAACCATACTTCAAAGCGGCATTTGAAGGCGACCCTGGAACCGGCAAAAGCTGGACCAGCGCGCTTGTGGCTATCGGCATTCACAAAATGATTAAAAGCACCAAGCCTATAGTCATCATTGATACCGAAAAGGCTTCCAAGTTCTTAGTAGATTTATTCGCCGAGCATGGCATTAAGGCTATGGTTCGCGAAAGCCAATCATTGGCTGATTTTGTCAAAGCCATTGATCTTTGCTCCAAGGGTTTTTCCGACATTATTATTGTCGACAGCATTACCCATCTTTGGATGAATTTCCAAGAGGCTTATAAAAGAAAATTAAACAGACAGACATTTCAGATTCAGGACTGGATGACCATCAAGGCAGATTGGAATAAAAACTTTTCCAACTTGGTGGTGAATTCCCCAGTTCACATCCTTGCTACTGGCAGAATCTCCGACCGCATGGAGCAGGAAGTGGACGAAGACGGCCGCAAGGAATTTACCAAGACCGGCGTAAAGATGCAGGCAGAAAAAAATGCGGCTTACGAGTTTGATATGCTCGTTCTTATGGAACGCCACGAAGTCATCCAGAGAAAGAAGCGCGAAGTCTGGCGTCAAGCTGTCGTACTTAAAGGCCGCGGCAACTTGCTCGATGGTGCGGTGTTCAAAAACCCCGGCTATGAAAACTTTGCTCCGGCAGTTGAAGCCGTCTTAAAGGATCCGGCAGGGGCTAGATTCGATCAGGGAGAAACCGATGCCGCCGCTTTAATTACCACCGAAGAAGACAAGCGCGGTTGGGTGCAGGCTAAAAAGAAATGGCTGGAAGAAATTGAAGGCTACTTAGTTCAAGTCAGGCCAGGACAGGATGCTGTTTCTAAAAAATTTAAAGTCGATGCAATTGAGTATGCTTTTGGGACCCGCAGCTGGACTGCGATTGAGGGCATGTCCCCCGATAAACTGGAAGTCGGCTTTGGTAAAATCCAAGAATTTACCCAGCAATTCATTGAAAAAGAAAAAGCGACTTTGCAACCTCCGGTAAAAGAAGGTGAAGGAGAGGCCGCTAAAAAGATCCGCGCTGGCATTGAAAAAACAAAAACCAAAGAGAGCAAGAAGTAATTAAATTGGCTCTCGTTCCACTTCCTTTGCCGCGAGAGCGCAAGGGCAGTGGGAAGGATATCTAATTTTATGGACTATGACCAACAAATCGAAAAGCTTTATCATCCGGAAAACTTTGAAAAGCCGGATGATTCTGACGATGAAAAATAAATCATATGTTTTACATACAAATATCAAACGGTCTTTTACATAGCGGTCATAGAAAACGCATGGGTGAAGCTGTCTGGGAATTCATGTGGTTCATTGACCATGTAACAAGAATCGATGATGACGGTTTCGGATGGGTCTTAGGCGGAAAACCCATCAACTTAAAAGACCTAGCCGGCGACATGGCCGTGCACTATACCACCGTCTCACGCAACATCCAAAAACTTGTCAAAGAGGCATATATTGTGGTCTCCTATGCGCCGTATGGAATGATCGTAAAGGTCACAAAAGCCAAAAAACGCTTTAAAAAGAATGGGGACAATTCTGTGGAAAAGTCCGGCGATCCGAAAAAGAGGTTCAGCGTTTCTGCAAAGAGGTTCAGCGAAAGTGCTAAACCTAATATAAGACAGCTTCGCCAGGAGACAGTATATAAATATACCAGCAAACCAAACACAAAAAATTTAAAAAAACTGCAGGAACTCAAAAGACCATTAATGCAAAAGGTAATTTAAATTTATGCAATACGAAAATTACAAAACAGAATCAGAGCGTGAGCAGGAAGTCCTCGATAACATCATCACTTTCAGGGAAATTTATGGCTACAGTCCAAGCTATGCGCAGCTTGGCAAACTTTCAGGAGTGAGCAAATCCCGGATTGCGCAGCTGATCGAAAGCTTACAAACTAAAAAGCTAGTTGCTAAAGATGGCAGCAAGCCTAGAACATTGGTTGTTTTATGAAAAGCGATGTAGTTTTCCATACGGAAAAAAGGAAAATCAACGACCTCATTCCCTTTGCAGGCAATCCTCGCAAAATGACGGAATTGCAGGTAGCTTTTTTGCGGCAGAGCCTTCAAAAATTTGGACTGGCGGAAATTCCAGTAATTGATACAGACAATGTCATTTGCGCGGGCCACCAAAGACTAAAAGTGCTTCAACTTTTGGGTGAAGGCGAATCAATTATTGATGTACGCGTTCCGGACCACAAAATGACTCCGGAAGAATTCAAGGAATATAACTTGCGCAGCAACCAAAACCGCGGCGACTTTGATTATTCTGAATTGGCAAATTACGACATGGATTTTTTGGAGATGATTGGCTTTGACCGTGAAGAATTAAAGATCAAACTCAATCTTAAGACGGCCGAAAATATGCCCATAGATCCTGACCGTATGGCTGTCATGACCGTACTGCCGCCAGAAGCTCCAAAGCTCAAGGAAAAGGCTACGGTTCATTTTGAAAACTTTGACGAGTACGAAAAAGTAAAAGCGGCCATTGAGTCCGGACTGATTACCGCCCATAAAATTTTACAATTATTATGAAATATTTTTCTACTTTTACAGGCATAGGCGGTTTGGACATGGGGTTAGCCGACTCAAATGAATGCGTCGGCTTTTCTGAAATTAAGGAGTCAAGTATAAAAGTTTACCAAAGCCATTATCCCAACCATAAGAATTATGGCGATCTAACCAAAATAGATTTCGCTCAGTTGCCGGACTTTGATATTTTAACCGGCGGTTTCCCATGCCAAGCATTTTCTTTGGCTGGTTTGAGAAAAGGGTTCGAAGACCGTAAGGGACAACTAATTTTTTATATTTATGACCTGCTTGTGGCTAAACAGCCAAAGTTCGCTGTTTTAGAAAACGTTAAGGGTTTGTTAAACCATGACAAGGGCAAAACTTACGAAAACGTTTTTAGGCTGTTGCAGGCTGCAGGATATTTCGTAAGAGTGGTTTTATTGAACGCTTGTCATTACGGGTCAGCCCAAAGCAGGGAAAGAATTTTGTTTTTATGTTCAAAAAATAACTTTGAAAAGAAAACTCCGGTGATTGTCGACGATACTAAAAGATTTAAAGATGTAAGGGATGATAACGACTTACGTTATAAAGCGCTTTCCAAGACTGACCGTAACGAACAAAAGTTACAGCAAAAAATGCAATTTAGTTTTGAGCTTATAGGCGGCTATGACCGCGTAGGCACATTAACCACCCAATACGGCTGCGGCGAAAAAGCCGTGCAGTGGGATGACTGGTGGAGATATTTAACACCTTTGGAATGCGAACGGCTGCAGGGTTTTCCGGATAGGTGGACAGATGGAGTTTCAGCCGGCAATAGATATTTTGCCTTGGGTAATGCCGTGAATTGTCATGTCAGTAACTACCTGTTTAAACACTATCTTAAAGGGTTGTGGTGGTAGCGTGAAACTTGAAAAGAGTTGAAAATTTTTAGCCTATGAGCAGAACATTGAAACTCAATGAATATTACTTATTTGTGCGGTGGATTGCCACTCCCGAACCCTTACGTGAACCTGAAACGCAAGGGAAATTTCAACTTTGGCATAATGTCAGCCATCAGACTCTTGCCAATTGGAAAAACGACCAAAACTTCTGGGAAGACGTGGACAGGGAGTTAAACAAATGGGGACGGGAGAGAACCCCAAATGTAATTCTGGGATTGTACGCCAGGGCTAGCCGTAAAGGCGACCCGGAAGCCGCTAAACTCTGGTTGAAATATATCAATAAGTGGGTGGAAAAAACCGAACAGAAATCTGTTATTGAAGCCGGACAAACCTTGGCCGATATCATTAAACAGGATTTGGAAAATGCAAAAACAAAAAGAGTCATTGGAAAAGATATCGGACTTGATCCAGAATGACCTGGATTATTTCTTTGTTGATATTTTAGGTGTTGAATTATGGAAGATTGAAAAAGAGATTATAGGGTCTATTCGTGATAATCGTAAAACTGCCGTTAGAAGCTGCCATTCTTCCGGCAAGACTTTTACCTTATCCCGTGCCGCACTATGGTTCCTATATGCCTTTCCCCCGGCTGTGGTAATTGACACTGCGCCTACAGACCGGCAAGTGCGTAACCAGTTTTGGAGAGAATTTCGCTTGGCTCATCAAAAGGCTCATATGCCTTTAGGCGGAGAGTTACTTAAAACCCAATTTAACCTTGCGGAAGACTGGTATGCATTCGGATTCTCAACAAGAGAGACCACCGGCGATACTGTAGCAGATAAATTTCAAGGATTCCACGGTAAGAATATTTTAATAATTGTCGACGAAGCAAGCGGCGTCAGCGAATCAATATTTGAAGCGATAGACGGCAGCATGTCCTCTGGGCTTACAGTTCGTTTGGTATATATAGGAAACCCTACCAGACGAGACGGATCATTTGCCAATGCATTCAGTGATCCAAGTTTCAAGCATATTCACATTAGTGCTTTTGATACGCCGAACTTTTTCCAAAATGGAATTTTGTCAGTAGATGATTTGATTGAAGAAAAAGTTAAACAGGCAAAAATTATTATGCCTGGACTTGCGTCCCCCGACTGGGCGCTAGACATGAAGCGCAAATATACCGTTGATAGTGATGTGTTTCGTGTTAGAGTTTTGGGGAACTTCCCGACTAAGTCTAGTGATACATTAATCGGAATTGATTTAGTAGAGCTGGCCTCTAACCGGCAGCTACCAGAACTAAAGACTGATGAAGAAAAAGAAGAATGGGCGGCTGTTCCAGAAATCATTGGCGTTGACGTTGCCAGGTATGGTGATGACAACACAGTTATTGTTTATCGCAAAGGTAATTACGCAAAAGTACTAGATAAGATGCAAGGACAAAATACCATGGCCACTGCCGGAATGGTTAGAAGACTCTTGCTTGAATACCCGAAGGCTAGAGCGCAAATAGATATTATTGGCATTGGATCGGGTGTATACGACCGCTTAGCTGAACAATCTGACATTGCTCATAGAGTGGCTGGGGTAAATGTAGCTCAGGCGGCAGACGATAAAGAATTATATAAAAATATTAGGGCTGAAGGTTGGGACATGGCTAAGGACTGGCTTAAGACTGCCGTGCTGGAACCGGATGAAGATTGGTATCAACTAACCAAACCTAAATATAAAATTATTTCTAGCGGGCAGATGCAACTTGAGAGCAAAGATGATTTAAAAAAAAGAAAAATTAATTCACCCGATGTCGCGGATGCTCTTGTGCTGACTTTAGTTCAGCCGACGGAATCTGGCGACCTTGATGTCGTGATGCTGGGATAACCATATGCAACAAAATCAAATTTCAATTGAGTGGCAGCAGCTTATGGTCGCGGCCAAAAGACTCAATTATGGCAAAATGACAATAACCTTTGTAAATGGTAAACCCAGCAGTTCTAAAGTCCCTATTGAAAAGGATTTTAAATTTGGCACGGCCAGCAATAACGATTTTGAAGATTCCCTTGATGTAATCCCTTTAGGTTGATTTATCCCCAAATCGTTCAGTTGACCTAAAAGTATAAAAATTTTAAAGTAAAAATATAATTCCTTAAAAATCATATAAGATTAGTCTGATTTGTTCTCAATAGGACTACCAAACGCATTCCCCCGATGCGTTGGTAGTCCTTTTTTATTTACCCGCATGAATTTTATCGATAAAGTCTTGGGTCGAGTCGGTTTGCTTCGCAAAGGCGCGGCAAACATGCCGCTAGTGCAGGGAATGGGCAACGGCAGCGACCCATTTGCCATTTTTCGTGGCAACCAGACTTACGATGCAGGACAAGCATTGGACGAATATCACGGCTGGGTATATGCATGCACTCGTGCTATTGCCGAAGAATTGGCCAAAACCCAATTCAAGCTGATGCAGGTTGCGAGCGATGACAGCGAAGAAGAAGTCAGACAGCACGAGATGCTTGATTTGCTGGCCAAGCCTTCACCGTTCATGACCGGCTGGGAATTACTGCACATGCTTGCTTCCCATCTTGAGGCTTGCGGAAATGCTTATTGGTATTTGTCAGGCGTGAAAAATGAGAACGACATTCCGGACATGATAGTTCCGTTGGTGCCGCGCTACATGAAAATGCTCAAGGCCCCCCTGCCGACTTTTTGCACCGGCTATGAATACAAAATTGACGGCAAGACCACAACTTACAAACCTTATGAGATTGTCCATTTTAGATATCCCAACCCCAATGACCCTTACGAAGGCATGGGCACAGTCCAAGCAATAATGAGCTGGATCGTGTCAGAAGATTTTCAGACGAGATATAACTTAAAGTTCTTTAAAAATGGTGCGCGTATTGGAGGCTTCCTAGAATCCGATTCCGCCAAAACGCCGGAGCAGCTGGATTATTTGAAAAAGTCCTTTGAAGGAATTTATGCCGGCATTGAAAATGCCCACAAGGTTGCGGCGCTGCCTAAAGGCACAAAATATACTCCGTCCTCTGAATCTCAAAAAGATATGGAGTTTGTGGAAGGCCAACAGTTAAACCGCGACAAGATCCTGGCAGGATTTAAAGTTCCAAAACCGGCAATCGGAATTACCGATGACGTCAATCGGGCCAATGCCGAAGCAACCGATTATATTTTTGCTTCTCGCACTATTCTGCCAAAGCTGGAAATGATTTGCGCATTCTTAAATGCTTACCTCACTCCGCGCTTTGGTGAAGATATTTATTTGACTTACGTTGACCCGACTCCTGAAAACCGCGAATTGTTGGTTTCTGAAATGCAAGCCTCGGTCGGACAATCTGGCATTCTATCCCCCGATGAGGCGCGCGAGAAGTATTTTGGCCTCGGTCCCGTAGAAAACGGCGACCAGGTAAGAGCGCCCATTAATTCACAGCCGATTGGAGCGCCAGCGCCAAAGCCGCAGAAAGCGCAAGCTCCGAAAGCAAAAACCATAACCAGAAGCGGCCGGTTTAACAAGAAAAAGAAAATAGAAAAAGTCAGCTCTGAAATTGCCGACGCGGTCAAGGATATAGCCGAAGGCGTGGCTAAAGAATATAAACAGAGGATGATTGTTAAAGCCAAAGCCGTGGCTGAAATGAGCGATGAACAACGAGCAGTGGCAAAACAAAATGTTGAAGCTCTAAAAGCTCCTTATGAAAAATTACTGGCTTCTACACTCCATAAATTTAATGCCAAACAGAAAGCAGAAGTATTAAAAAATATAAGTGAAAAATTTAAAGCTGGAATTAATAACGATGACTTGTTTGATCAAGCACAGAATATTAAAACCTTAACAAAAAATACCAATCCGATTTTCACAGATTTATTCCGTGCTATTGGACTTGCCGCAGCAGAACAGATTGGCTTTGGCGGATTTGATTCAAATACTCAAAGAATCAGGGACGCGATTGAGCAGGCGGTAAATTTAATGGCCGACAGTTACACCGGCACCACGCTTGATCTTTTAAAAGAAAAGTTAAACGACGCATTGGATGCAGGAGCGGGGCTGGATGAACTTAAAAGCACCATTTCAGATGTTTACGCATTTCAGGATGAAGTCAGCGCAGCGCGGGTTGCCAGAACCGAAAGCTTCAGAGTTTCTAATATGGCGGCAAAAGAAGCATGGAGTCAAAGCGGCGTGGTTAAAACCCTTAAATGGGTAGTCGCTGGCGCCAATCCCTGTCCTTATTGCGAAGAGCTTAACGGCAAAACAGTTGGAGTAGATGATAACTTTTTTGACCAAGGCGATACGGTTTCGGCCGGCGATGCGAGCATGACTTTGGACTACAGCGACGTCGGCGCTCCGCCACTTCATCCCAACTGCGAGTGCGATATCGTTCCCGATGAAATTTCAATCGATTAATTTTTAACCCTTTCGTTTATGAACGAACAAACCAAAAAAATCAGCGAGGATATTCAAAAGCAATTTACCGATTTTCTGCAAAGCAAAGAAGTGCAGGACATGATCGTGTCCATTAAATCGGAAAAAGATGCCGGCGACAAATATGGCCGGTTCAAAATGGCTATTTCCACCGAGGACGTGGACAGGCAAGGCGAAGTTATAAAACAGGACGGGATTGACTCAAGCCTGTATATGCAAAATCCGGTTGTGCTGTGGGCGCATGATTATTCTTCCGCTCCGATCGGTATGGCTGAAAAAGTCTATATGGAGGGAAATAAAACTATAGCTGAAGGCATATTTGCCCCAACAGAAAAGGCACAGGAAATCCGACAGCTCTACGATTTAAAAATTCAGCGCGCATCATCTGTCGGAATTATTCCACTGGAGATGGAAGGCAACACCATAACCAAATCTCAGCTGCTGGAGTTCTCTTTTGTGCCGGTGCCGGCTAATCCTTACGCTTTATCTTTGATGAAATCGGCAAATCTTGAACCAGAGTCTTTGATGCAAAAGGGTTTGGTTTATAAAGAGCAGGCAGAGATGGGAGAGCCTTTGGAAGAAGAAGATGAAAATGAAGAGGAAGACCCCGATAAAGAAAAATCCATTTTACAAAAAGAAGGCAGAACGCTATCGGACAAAAACCGGAAGATTATTGAACAAACCGTTTCTGATTTACAAAACACAATCGCTGTCTTAAATGAGCTGCTTGCAGCTGCATCTTCGGGTGGCGAGGGCGAGGAAGACCCTGAGGACGGGGGTAGCCCAAAAAAAAGGTCGAGTGGCGCTGGGTCAGTGCAAAAGGATTTTGAACAATTCCTTTTAATGCACGAGGTCTTGCGGACAGTAAACATTAAAACAAGTGAAGCATTGGAAAAATTCAATGCTTTGAAAAGGAAAAAATAGTTTATGGAAAAAGAACTATTGGAACAATTCGGCGAGAAGGTCAAAAACGTAGTTGACAATGTCATGGAAGAAAAACTCAAAGTGGCAGTCGGACCTATGGTGGCATCCGAAGTTCGCAGCTTGGTTGAGACCATGCGCGTTGAACGTGCCTTGTTCGGCAAAGACCGCTCCGGCCTAAATGCCGATCAGAAGCAGGCTTTTGTCGAGATGGCCAAAGCTGCGGCTTTTGGCAAAACCAAAGCCAATGCGACTTTGATCGAAGAGCAGGACAGCAGAGGCGGATTCTTGGTGCCTAAAGAAATTGCCGACGCTATTTTGCGCATTGCTGCCACCGTTGGAGTAGTCCTTAATCAGGCTACCAAATGGCCAATGAGCAGTGATGAATTAGGTATCCCTAATTACACCGGCTCGTTCTTAGAAGGCGGTTATCTTGGCATCGACGCTCCCGGCCCCATTACCTCCATGGGTTTTGGCCAGGTTGCCTTGATCCTCAAAAAATGGCAATTAGCGTTTGCCCTGGGCAATGACCTGCTCGCAGACGCCGTGGTTGACCTTGGCGATTGGTTGTTGAGCTTGGCTGCTGAAGCCTTGGCCAACAAAATCGACAAAGTTGGTTTTATCGGCAACAGCGATCCGTTCATCGGGGTTTTAAACAATCCTAATGTCACGGCCTATCCGTTATCTTCCGGCAACACCACGTTCGACAAGTTCTTGGTGATGGAAGATGCGGCCAACATGATTGCTCAAGTTGAGGAATCTGTTTTGGACGGCGCGGCATTCTATATGCACCGCACCGTGTGGGCTAAGCTCCGCACCCAGAAAGACGGCAATGGCAATTATATCTTGCCTTTTGCCGGCTTGGCCACTCCGGCCACCGTGGAATACACGCCCGGTAATGGCGGACCAAAGCCGGCCGGTTCAATCTCCGGCTACCCGGTTTATACCGTTAGGCATTTACCGGCATGGGCGGCCAGCGGTACGACTTCCACCAACTTCCTCGTGTTCGGCAACTTCAAAGCTGCTGCTTACGGAGATCGCGGCGACATGACCTTGGAACGCTTCCAGTCTGGAACGTTTGACGGCAAGGAAATCGCTTTGGCCGACCAAGTCGGCTTGGTGTTCAAGCACCGCCACGCTTTTGCCTTAGGCCTTCCGGCTGCATTCGTAGTCGCAAAGACTTCGGCTTCCTAGTGTTAATTAATCGGACTGCCGTGTTCCTCGCGGCAGTCCTTGCAAGGAGAATATAAAAATGTCAGGCGAATTAACAAAATTATATAAGGTTATTCAGCCCGTGGTGTTTAGCGTTCGCAGAGAAATCGGCGAACTTTTACAGCTCACCGCTGAAGAGGCCGAGCATCTTGCCGCGTTTATCGTTCCGGCCGATCAGACTGAAACCAATGCGAGCACGGATGAAAATTCGGAACAGCAGAGTTCCGAGCAAAACCAAAACCAAGATCAAAACACAGACCAAAATCAAACACAGTCTGATCAGAGTCAAACTGATCAGACTCAAAACCAAAACAGCCAGCCTTCCAATACTGAGGGCGGCCAGACTGGGGATCAGTCGCAACAGCAAACCGCTTAAGACCCCAAGCGTGCTTGCGGTAAGTCGGCCGCAAGAATAATTAACCAAGAAAAAATTATGGACAATGTTTATGACAATATCGCGTTCAACGATAGCGCCGTCCCTCAAAGTTTTTCTGGCAGTTCTGCTGTCGATGGCAGCTCTGTTGATACCCAGGGTTTTAACAGCGCGGTGATTAAGGCTTCGGGGGCTGCTGCTTCCGGCAGCCCATCGGCTGCAACCTTGGCGGTAAAATTGCAGGAAAGCTCGGACAACAGCACTTGGAGCGATGCGCTGGATACCACTGGCACAGTCATTGGATTTACCTTGACCGTCACTTCAGCTGCTGCCAGCAATCTGGCTCGCATTGAAGCCTTGGGCACGACCCGCAAGCGCTACCTGCGCGCGGTAATAACTCCTGCCTTTACCGGCGGAACTTCCCCCGCAGCTTTGGGCCTTGCCGAGATTGTGCTGGGCAATGCTTTCAGCTTGCCGGCCAACACGACTCCGAGCAACACCTAACATTTGAGGTTCGGCTTCCTCGCTTCTGCATTCAGAGGCGAGCAGCGGGAGCTTAAAACTATGCCACAAGAATCAGTATATCCATATGCGCTTACAACTTTGCAGCGGGTTAAAGACCGGATGGGAATTACAGTTACCGATTCGGACGCAGTCTTGACCAGGCTGATCAACGCTATGACCGATTTCATTGAACGGCAATGCGGCGGGAGAAGGTTTATGCAGACCACTTACGCAAATGAGATGTATTCGGTTTACGCTCCGGTCGCAGAATACATAACGCTTAAGCAGGCGCCGGTCACTCAAATCACAAGCTTCCAATACAGCGTGTCGCAGCCACCAACTTCAAGCAAAGTGTGGAACGATTTTCTTGCCACCAACTGGGAACTATTGGAAGACGGCAAGTCGGGACTTATAAGAGTTTACAGAAGTTTGTTTAAAGGCATTAACGTTGTGCGCTGCTCCTATACCGCAGGCTACCTAATCGATTGGCCGAATGCCGGTGACGCTTCCACACACACCTTGCCGGCCGACATTACCGATCTTTGTGAACGCTTCGTTGTAAAGCTGTATAAAAAAAGAAACTCCGAAGGCAAAGACCGCGAAGGCCTGCAGCAGTCGATGATTATCTGGTCGCAGCAGTTAATTGCGGACGACGATCAGGAAACTTTGGACAATTACACCCGCATCCCGATTTTTGTTTAAACCTTATGCCGAGCATTGAACTGACAATTGAAAACCAGACCCAAATAGTCGCGGCATTAAGATCCTATCCGCAAATCAGCGCTCCGATATTCGCAGATGCCATCAATGCGGCACTGGCAATACTGAAGCAAAACGCCACTGATGATAATTTTCAGTTTAAAACTCCGAGGTCGCAAAGAACCGGACAGTTGGCAGAGAGCTTTAACCGCGGCATTAACCTCGCTACGCCCGACAATTTAAAAGGCAGTATCGGACCAACAGTAAGTTACGCGGACTTCGTTTACAGCGGAACGCAGCCCCACATCATTCAGGCGGTAAATAAAAAAGTTTTGGCCAATACTGAAACCGGACAGATATTCGGCAAAATTGTTCACTCCCCCGGAAGCGCAGCCAATCCCTTTTTGGACAGAATTCTGGCAGCCAGCGAAAACCAAGCGCAGCAAATATTCCAGGACGCGGTTAATAAGGTGATTAGCAATATAGCCTCTAACTTCCAAGCATGAAAGAATCAAACATTAAAAATTATATATTCTCACAGCTTCAGACTTTGGTGCCGGCCACCTTGGGCACCGTGGCGAGCAATGATTTTAAAACCGATTATTTTAGTTCAGAATCAAACATTAATACTTTTCCGTTGGCCGTGCTCTCGCCGGCGGAAATTCAGTCGGAAGTCATCGACAGCAACAATAATCGCAGAACTTATACTTTTGAAATTCTAGTTGTGCAGAAAGGCGAAAATCTGCAAAGCTCCACGGACTTGGAAAGTATCAGGGAGACGATCATGAATTTGTTTGACGAAGACCTAACGTTTGGAGGCAATGCCGATGGCGGGATACTGCCTTCAAGCACGACCATAGGTTCGTTCAGGCACGCGGACTTGAGCTGGGTCGGATTCGCCATCACTTTAAAACCTAAAGCATTAATCCCATTAAGCTAAAAACTTATGATAGAAAACTCAAAAAACAAAATGATCAGCCAGGCTCCGGAAATCAAAGCCGAATCGGCAGTGCGCGAATATCATTTCGGCGGCAGCGGCAAGTTTGTTCCCATGACCGTGCTGGCTTCCAGCATTGAGGAAGCTAACGAAATTTGGGAAAAGGAACGAAAAACTTTTAACCAATTAAATGAAAGGACAAATCTATGAAAGGCATAGGCAGGCTATTCGGCGTAGGCATAGCCAAAGAAACCAGCAGAGGCACGGCAGCTTCCAGCGCCGGCTTTTGGATTCCTTTTTCCGAAGGGGCGTCCGAGGAAAAAGACGAACGCGTGGTCAACGACCAGACTGTGGGCGTGATTGAGGATTCGGTCGGGCAAAGCATAACCAAACAATGGGCGGAAGTGACTATTAAAGCGCCGATCGGCGATGCTCATTTTCCTTTGCTTCTTTATTCATTTTTGGGCGCCATGAGCAACGCGACCCACAGCGGCGAATCGGCCGTTTACGACCACACAATTACCGTAGCCGAAAGCAACCAGCACCAGAGCTTGACCACCTTCCTGCATGATCCGCTTTCCGGCGTGGATTATAAATACGCCAATGCGGTGGCCAACCAGCTGGAAATCGATTACATGCTCGGCCAGTTTTTGTCGTATAACGCCACCTTAAAAGCAAAGAAAGGCGCCAGCGCGTCTTCATTCTCTCCCAGCTATACCACGGAAAACAGATTTTTGCCGCCCATGCTGACTTTCAAGCTCGCGTCCAACTTGGCGGGGCTGAATGCGGCCAGCGCCACGCAAATAAAATCATTGAAACTAAAAATCGCCAAAAATCTTGAAGACGACGAAGTCTTAGGCAGCCTGTCACCCAATGATTTTCTAAACAAGCAGTTTGCCATTGAAGGCGAACTGGAACTTTTGTGGAATGATGAGTCTTTCAAAACTCCGACTTTGGCCGCTACTCCGCAGGCCATGCGGCTGGATATGGTAAATAGCGGCGTGACGATCGGCAGCGCTTCCAATCCGGAATTAAGGATTGATTTAGCCGCGGTGATCTTTAAAGAAATCACCCGGCCGTTTAAGGTTAACGATCTTGTAGCCCAGACCGTGCAGTTTAAAGCCCACTATTCCCCGTCGGATGCTAAGATGGTCACAATTTTGGCCACCAACACCCAGGCTTCTTATTAATTAATTTTTTGAAAGGACAGGACTATGGAAAGAGAAACAAAAGAAATTACCACGCCAGGCGGAAAAAAAATTGTTGTTAAAACTTACCTTACGGCTGGCGAGGTCAATTCCATCATGCGCGACATGTTCAAAAACGAAACGCTGGTGGCCGAACAGGGCAAGCTTCCGGCGCAGCGGTTTTCCGCGCTTGTCGGCATTGAAAGAAACTTTAAGCTGGTTCTGGCGGCCGTGGTTGAGGTGGACGGCTCCAAAGAAAATTTAAGCCAGCGCCTTGAGGATTTACCCATGACCGAATACACGGCAATTCTCAATCAGGTGTCCGGACTGGCCGAAGGAAATTTTTAGATGGCGAGGTAGCTTATTTGTGGGAACGCTATTTCGCCTTGGGACATACTGATTACCGCCCCGAACTTGAAGCCGCGCTGATCTGCCGCGAAATGGGTTGGACATGGCAGGAATACCAGAGCCAGCCGGCTTTCTTTATAAAAGTCGTTCATGAAATGCTCAAAGCCGAGGGCTATCATGCGCGGCAAAGAATGAATAAAAATGGCTGACACAACCCTGCAAATTTTAATACAGGCGACCGATAACGCAAGCCAGGCATTCCAGAACATTGCCAACGGCCTTGATGAGGACGGACAGAAAGCCTTAAGCGCCCAGCAGCAGCTCCAGCAAATGGGCGATGCCTTGCAGTCGGCCGGAACAAAGCTTTTGGCTGCCGGAGCCGCGGCAGACGCTTTTTACGGCGGCGTGGTTTATGCGGCGGCACAGACCGAAGCCTCGCAGGAACAGCTGGCTGTTTCGGTCGGCAACGTGGTTAAGCAGGCCAATGATGCGGCCGGATCCAACAGCGGCTATGCCACGCAGGTGGAATTTTTGCAGAATAAAATTGATTCAGCCAAAGCCAGCATCGCCACTTACACCGCCGAAATGGATAAGACTTCAGATTCCACGGCTAAAGGAGAGGCGGAACATGAAAAGTATGCCGCGGAGATTGCAACGGCGCAGCAGACTGTCGACAAATACCAAAACGAGCTTGACATTTTAAAAAACAAACAGGATTTGGTCGGAGCTTCGGCAGACCAAATCACGCAGCAGTTTGAAAAGACCGCTGAAGCCAGCACCAATCTTGGATTTCAAATCGACGACAGCCAAAAATCTTTAGGCCAGTTGTTTCAGGTTACCGGCAATGTTAACGAAGCGATTCAGGCTTACCAAGCAGCAATGGATTTGGCTCGGATGAAAAATGAGGACTTGGGCACGGCAACCAATCAGGTTATTCAAGGATTAAACGGCCAAGGTAAATCTTTGCAGCTTATAGGCATCAACGTAAAAGACGGATTGTCCGGCATGGATGCCTTAAGCGCCATCCAACAACAAGTTAACGGCTCGGCGCAGGAATATTCGCAGACGCTTTCCGGACAGATGGCCGTATCTCTGGTCAAAATAAATCAATTATTTGACGACATGGGCAAAACCCAGCTGCCAGCTTTGGAAAAAATCTTTACCGGCATCGACAAAGTCATTACCGCAGTTGACCAATGGGCTACCGAACATCCCAAGCTCACCACCGCTATTTTAGTCAGCGTGGGAGTGTTCGGACTTTTGGCCACCATTATCGGAACCGTGCTTGTCGTGGCCGGCACGTTTTTGGCGGCCATTGCCACGGTTGGAGGAGTGTTCGCCCTTTGGGTCGTAGCCATAGTTGCCGCCATTGCCGCCTTAGTCGCTCTTGCGGTGGCCGTGGTGGAATACCATACCCAAATTTGGGATTACCTGCAAAAAATCTGGAGCGACATTGCAAAATTTTTTGAGGACACTTGGAACGGCATCAAAGAGGCGTGGGACAGCTTCTGGCAGGGCGTGGAAAATGACGGTTTGGAAGTCTGGCAGAGCATCACCCAGAGCCTTCAGGACGCCTGGGACGGCATTGCGGGATTTTTTACCGGCGCGTGGAATGATTTGTCGGCCGGCTGGGAACAATTCTGGAATAATATTTCCACCTTTGTCACAAAAATCTGGGACGGCATTAAAACCGGCATTACCGAAACTTTCACTTCTATTCAGGATTTCATCGCGACAACTATAAATACCATTTGGGAAACTTGGCAGACGCTTTGGAACAACATCAAAGATTTTTTTCTTACGATTTGGGACGACATGGTGTCCGGATTTAAGGCTTCCATCGACACGATCATCAGCATGATCAATGCCTTTATAAACGGATTTAACACCATAAAAATCAATGTGCCATCGGTCAACATTCCAGGCGTGGGCAAAGTCGGCGGTTTTTCTATCGGCATGCCGACCATTCCGGATATCCCCATGCTGGCTTCAGGAGGCATCGTTACTTCTCCCACTCTGGCCATGATCGGCGAAGCGGGACCGGAAGCCGTTGTTCCTTTGTCGCAATACGGCGGACAGAACGGCGCGGGTAACATCACCATAAATTTAAGCGGCGATTTTTATACCGACCAGCAGACGGCGACCAAATGGGCAAACCAGATTGCCAAAATAATCAACCAGCAATTAAAGTTAAGGACTTTCTAAAATGTCTTTACAGGTTAAAAGAAATACCAGCAGCGATATCACTTCAAGCATTGACTGGCCTTCCACCCAGCTGACTTTAGTATTGACCAAAGAAGTCAGCACCTTTCAATTTTCGGTAAGGAAAACCGGCAGCAATGTTATTCCCGTTGCCGGCGACCAGATTGATATTTACGAAAACGGCAACCATATTTTCGGCGGCACTGTAACGGAATCGGAAGCAACCGTGGATGGCGGACTACTTCTCATTTACCAAATCACCTGCACGGACTGGAGTTTTAAGATGGATACCAAGCTGGTGGCGAAAACTTATGCGCAGATGGATCCGCACGATATTGTGGTGGACATTATTAACAACTATACCAGCGGCGGCTATACGACGACTCATGTTAAAACCGGAAACTTCTTGGTGCCGAGCATCAAGTTCAATTATGAGCCGGTTACTAAGGCTCTGCAAAAACTTGCATCGCTGATCGGCTGGGACTGGTATGTGGATGCGGACAAAGGCGTGCACTTCTTTTTGGCCGAAGACGTAACTGCGCCGTTTAACATCGACGATTCCAGCGGCAATCTGGAATGGCAGACGCTGGATGTGGACGTGGATTTGACCAACATGAAAAACAGCGTTTATGTCATCGGCGGAAATTATAAAAAAACATTCACGGCTACCACTACGCCGGATGTTTACCAGACCGACGGCATCGCTTCGGTCTATCCTCTGGCCTATAGCTACGACAAAAGCACGGTTACTGTGACTTTGGCCGGCGCAACGCAGACAGTGGGAATTGCCAATCAGGTTACTAACCCTTCCAGCGTGCAGGTGCTGTATAACCCAGACAACCGCTATATCCAGTTCACTACCACTCCGTCGAGTGGGCAGACCGTGAAAATTTACGGCGATGCGCAGGTGCCGATTTTGGCCCACGCGCAAGATGCGGCCGGCATTGCGGCTTATGGTGAAATTCAGGACTCGGTGGTCGACAAGCAGATCACGACAGTACCGGAAGCACAGGCGCGGGCGCAGGCCGAGATTCTGCAATACGGCCATGCGGTTTATACCGTAAAGTTCAATACTTTGCAGACCGGCCTTGCAGTCGGACAGATTATAACTTTAAACAGCCCGGCCTTCAGCCTCAATGTTCCTTTGACAATAAAAAGAATTACCGGCACCGGCTATACGCCAAACCAGTTTTTGTATCAGGTTGAATGCTACGGATCCGATCAGGTTACCTTTGTCGACATCATGAGCGTTTTGCTCCAGCAGGAAAACCAGCAGAACCCAGTGACCGACACGACCATACTGGAAGTTTTGCAAAGCATTGCGGACGGCTTGAGCCTTGCCGAAGCCGTGGCCGTGACGACCGGAACAAGGCCATATAAATGGGGATCGTCCTCGCCGCAGGCGCGGTGGGGCTTTGCCACGTGGGGTTAAATTTATGCAAAAAATATCCGAAGAAAAACAAATCAAGGGAAAGATTACTATCCGCGCTTACAAGGCCGACACTAAAGAGTTATTGCAGGAAATTGTGCAAGATAATTTGATCATGCAGGCAGCCGGTTTAGGCAAAGATTTAATAATACAAAGACTGCTGGCAATCAATACTTACACTCTGAATATAACTCACGGAGCGATTGGCACTGGCACAACGACCCCGACAATTTCCGATACGCAGCTGACTGCGGAAACCAACCGCACCACCGTGACTTATTCGCAGGACAGCGGCTTTAACGAAGCGATCTTGCAGTTCTTTTTTCCGGATTCCATGCTCACCAACCAAACCTATTACGAATTCGGAACTTTCATTGACGGCACTAGCTCCGCCAATTCCGGCCAATTGTTTAATCACGCGCTCTTTGGCACTCCTTATGTAAAAACCGCCTCGGTGGATACCACCGTGGAAGTCGATATCACTCTAACTTAAAAAATTTATGCGATCAGCATCTGTAAATGCCGGCGACAATGTTCTCGCCTCCCAATACGACAACCTAAGGCTGGATGCCCAGCCCGCCTCTTATTTGTATCCTCACCAGCAGTCAACTCCCGGCATGACTTTATACGTTGAAGCTGGAGCTTATTTCATCGGCGGCACTAAAGTTATTTATGCTGGCGGAAATTCACCAAGCTTTACCGCACCAAGTTCAAATCCGCGCATTGACTTATTAGTTATCGATAGCAGCGGGACATTATCCATTGTGCAGGGAACGGAAAACGCCAGCCCGGTTGCGCCAACTTACCCGAAAGATAAAATTGTCCTCTGCGAAATTTATAACCGAGTTTCGGAAACTTCAATCAAAGATTCCGACGACACAGTCAACGGATATGTTTATAACCACGTCAGGCCATTTTTAAACAACGGAAAATATATCAGCCAGACAGGCGCAGAGATTTTTGTGGCCAGCGATACCGGATCAGCCAACGCCTATGCCATTGCTCTTAATCCGGCAATTACCGCATACACCGACGGCATGCTGGTAGCTTTTCGGGCAGCCAATGCCAATACCGGAGCATCGACTCTGGCAGTTAACGGCCTTACCGCCAAGTCCATCAAAAAAGCATACAACGTGGCCTTGGCCGGCAATGACATTTTGGCCAACCAGATTGTTTTGCTGCAATACGATTCAACGCAAGGTGTTTTTCAAATGCAAAGCATGGTGGGAAATTTGCCGACGAGCTTTTTAAGCAGCAGCGCGGACGGCAATGCGACTTTGGATGGAACAGCCACGGTGCCATGGGCTTCCCTCTCCGGCAGCACTTATACCATGAGCCGAAACTGCT
>Ga0209168_10000740_pt1 | contig 29113 bp, 14 predicted proteins | sample Coa_R1_FD_187156 | JGI IMG/M metagenome (GOLD analysis project Ga0209168, IMG submission 187156) | Surface soil microbial communities from Centralia Pennsylvania, which are recovering from an underground coalmine fire - Coalmine... | ecosystem: Environmental > Terrestrial > Soil > Unclassified ...
CTGCCCCGAAGGCAACCGCACTTCAGGCCGTTCGGGAACGATCCAGTCGTAGCCCGGCCGAAAGCCCGCCGGGTAGAACGCGTTCTGGTCCACATAAATATTGCTCATTTGCCAGCGCCGGAAATCCACCGGGTCTGGATAGAACGACCATGTCCCTCCAAAAAACTGCGGATGGAAGATTTCGAGCGCCAGCGATTCCCAGCCGCCAGTCGAGCCGCCCGACAATACCCGCGCATACGGCTCGCGGATCATTCGAAATTGGCTCTCCAGATACGGAATCAGTTCCTTCACCAGCGCATCTCCGTACGGCCCGTTGTTGGCCGAATTCACGGCGTAGGAGTCGTCGAAGTACGGCGTCGGATGCTGGAACGTCACCACGATCATCCGCGGGAAATTCTCCGAAATCCACGCCTGGTAGAGTTGATATCCCCACATCATGTGCTCTCGGTACATCTGCTCGAGCACCGGATTCGGCCTTCGCTGGAAGCGCCGCCGCAATCGTTCCATCATCTCCGGGGTCGGTGGAGTCGTCCGGAATCCCAGCGGACTCGCGAGCGAGAAATGCCCCTGCTCGTAGAGCACCGGATAGCGCACCGTCGGATGGCTGTCGTAGCCCTTCGGCAGCAACACCGTTGCTCCCAGATAAATCGGCTGACCCCAGAATTTCGTCAGCATTGGGCTCTGAATCTTGATGTGCTTCACCCACTCGGTGTCCGGAGGCACGCGCACCGGAGGGATCGCTTGGTTCAGGCTCAGCTCGACGTTGTAGCCCGCTGGATCCAGGTAGATCTTCTGCACCGGACTGTAGAGATTCCCGGGCGAAAGACTGAATTGCTGCCCTTCCCAGTGGTCCATGTGCGCCCAGATCGTGCGTCCGTCGGCGCGGTGGAATTCGCTGTACACATTCACCAGCGCCTGGACGTAGTAATAGCCGGCGGGAATGTCTCCCAGGCTCGCGGGAGGATAGCCAAGAGTCGATGAATCGACGACGGAGGTCTGCCCCGGTTCCCAGTCCTTCACACCTCTCCCGAAAAAAGGGGAGGTCATTTCGTCCACGCCCGACTGGAACCGTGGCTCGACCTCGTCGTCGTGCGCGATGAAAACAAATAGCCGGCCCGTGATGCTGCCGGAATGAACCGAAGCGGGAAATGAAATCTCAAAGCGTGGTCCCGACTGCGCTTGCGCCTGCGGTCCAATGACCAATACCAAGAAACAGAATACGATTGCGGAGAATGTCGATCGCACCGTCGGCCTCCCGAACACCCGCGACGCGCGCGATTCTCTATCCGCAGCCGCCGCGAAGTCAATCCATTCGCGGCTCGTGTGCGCGCCGTCAAGAAAAAAATGAAAGAATAAAAAAGCACTTGACAGCGCAGAGGCTAAGGAGTATCGCCCTCGAAGCACATAAAGACCACAGGACCACCGTATAGATGGTCTTACGGTCGGTTCAGGACCGTATCAGGGTGAAGCACGGCGTCTGCCCCAGGCGAAGACATAGCGATGGGTCGGCTGGGGCTAACCAGCGGGACGAGAGGCATTTGGGTGATGACCTTCCGCTCTGCTTAAAAAGTGGGGGAACCGATGCGCGATAGTGAAATGGCCAGGGGAGCGGGCTGTAAAGTTAGGAACACCCAATCGCTCGGAAGGATAGGGCTGGCCAGGTGGTGCCGATGTGCCGTGGCAGGCTTGGTCCTGTTCATGTCCTTGGCGCCGATGGCACGCGCGCAAACGGCCAGTTCGCTGAACGGCAGGATAGTCGACCCGTCAGGGGCCGCTGTGCCCGGCGCGAGGATCACCCTGACCAACAACGCCACCGGCTTGGTACGCACGACGACCAGTAACGCCGAGGGGCTCTACGAGTTTTTCGCGGTGCCCCCGGGAGATTACAGTCTGCAGGGGGCCGCTTCCGGATTTTCCAAATATCTGGCGCAACATGTCACGCTGCTCGTCAGCACCGCTTCCACAATCAACGTCACTTTGGGTCTCGCGAAGGTGACCTCAACGGTCGTCGTCCACGGGAACGCAGTACCCCTCATCAATCGCACCGATGCATCCTTGGGCAACGTGATTCAGCAGCAACAGTTGGCGGAACTCCCCATCGCCGGTCGGGATGTGGCTAACCTGCTCAGCCTCCAAGCTGGCGTTGTCTTCCTCGGCAGCCAGCTGAACACTTCGATCACCGACACGCGCAGCGGCGCAGCAAACGGCCTCCGCAGCGATCAGAACAACATCACCCTCGACGGCGCCGACATCAATGATGTGAATAACGGCTTCGCCTTCACCGGTGTGCTGAACGTCCCGATCGATTCGGTCCAGGAATACCGCGTGACGACGGCTAACGCCGACGCCACCTTAGGCTATTCCAGCGGCGCCCAGGAGATGATGGTCACGAAGTCCGGCACCAACCAGTTCCACGGCTCCCTTTATGAATACAACCGCAACACCATCTTCAGCGCCAACGACCCGTTCCTAAAGGGGTCGGAGTTGGCCAACGGGCAACCGAACAAGCCGCCCGAGCTCAAGCAGAATTTTTTCGGTGGCTCAATCGGCGGCCCCATCTTGCACAACCGCTTATTTTTCTTTGCCAACTATGAAGGCCAGCGGGACGCCCAGGGTCAGAGCGAGCTGCGGTTTGTGCCTACCGCGACTCTCAAAGATGGCATCATCGAATACCAGTGTGCCAATAGCGCCCAATGCCCCGGCGGAACCGTGCAGGGGAACAGCGGAACGAGCTACCCCGTTGCAGCGGGCAATTTCGCACTGGATCCCGCCCAGCTCAAGGGCATCGATCCGCAGGGAATCGGGGCCGATGCAGCCGTGCTCTCCATGCTGCAGAAGTACCCGAATGCAAACGACACCAGCGTGGGCGACGTCGGCAACGGCAATGACTTGGACCTCGCGGGTTACCGCTTTTCTTCCAACGAGGATTCGCGATACGACACATTCATCACTCGGCTCGACTACCAAATCACTCGGAGTGGCTCGGAGAGCCTCTTCTGGCGCGGGCAGACGCAGAACAACAAGTTGCCTGGGGTGGAGGAGTTTCCCGGTCAGATACCAGAAACCACCCTGCTCGACGGCAGCAAGGCCTCGATTGTCGGGTTGACCTCAGTGATTTCGCCGACGAAGGTGAACACGTTCCACTGGGACTGGATCCGCCAAGCCGATACGAATGCCGGCGCGTCGCTTCTGCCTGCGGTGATCTTGTCCGGCGTGAGCCAACTCACCCCTACCACACGCTCGACGTCCTACATCGTTCCCATCAACGAGCTGAGCGATAATCTGAACTGGGTTCGAGGCAACCACGCCTTCAGCTTCGGTACTAACCTGTTCATCATTCGCGATAACCGGACCAGCTACGCCAAGTCTTTTTCCGACGCGTCGATGAATTTGGCGTATTTGAACACGACTGGCATCGTGTGTACCTCCAACCATTCCAGCCCTCTCAACCCCGCGAATAATGGCCTTCCTGCCGTGGACCCCAACTTCGGCTGCAGCGGCTACGATCCGGCGGCCATGCTCCTGTACGGCATCCTGGCTCAGGGCGACGGCTTTTACAACTACACCCCCGCGGGCACGGCTCTTCCTCAGGGCACTCCCGTTCGTCGCAACTATGCGCTCAACAATTACGAATTCTACGGCCAGGATGCTTGGCATGTTACGCCCAACCTGACCTTCACCTATGGCCTACGCTATCTGCTCGAAGCCCCGCCCTACGAAACCAACGGCGCGGAGGTCATTCCGTGCATCTTGACCTCAACTGCCTGCTCGGGTCAACATCTAGGTGATTGGATGGAAAAATCCGCTGAGCTGGCCAAACAGGGGATGCCAGCCATTGACGCCGGTGAACTCGGGTTCTTTTTGGGCGGGCCAGCGAATCACGGCCCGGGCTTCTGGAATTGGGATTACCACGATTTTTCGCCGCGCTTGGCGGTTGCTTGGTCGCCGGATCCCGGCGAGGGATGGCTATCAAAGATTTTCGGGCGTAAGAACCAGTTTTCGATCCGCGGCGGGTACAGCATCGTCTACGACCATTTCGGGATGCCGATCGTGAACACTTTCGATCAGAACGGCTCGTTCGGATTGACGAGCGACATCGGTGATGTTGCGGGAGGCAGCAGCAACACCGTACAGGCCCTGCCTCGTTTCACATGCCCCACGTGCCTGCCGCCACCCTGTCCCTCCCTTGGGGCACCCGGGTGCATACTGGAAACCGCGCCAGCGGGTGGGTTTCCCGTGATTCCGAGCAACACGAACTTCGCCATTAACTGGGGTTTGGACTCGTCGCTCAAAACCCCTTACGCTCACGAGTTCAATTTGACTCTCAGCCGCGAACTTGGTCGGAACTCTTCCTTGCAAATCGCCTACGTCGGAACAGTGGGCCGCCGCTTGCCTATGCAAGTGGATGAGGCTATGCCGATTGATCTGACCGACCCGACGAGCGGCACGGATTACTTCAAGGCGGCGACGATGCTGTCCCAAGAAGTTGCACAGGGTGTGCCGACTTCTCAGGTTCAGTCCATTCCCTTCTGGCAGAATATGTTCCCCGCGTGGGGCAGCATCACGCAAAGCTATTTGGATGGGCAAGGGCTCAACTGCATCGGGGACGATAATCCCGGCGCGCTCACGGCCACGCAGGCCATTTATGATTTCTGGGCCTGCAACGAGCACAACGAGACGTTCAATCTTTTTATTCTGGACACGCCCAGCTCCGTTTCCGGGTACTCATTGCCCAACAGCAAGTTGGGTCCGTACACCTTCTTCCACGATCAGTTCAGCTCCCTTACTGCCTGGAGGAACATCGGTACCTCCGACTATAACGCCCTGCAGGTAACTTACAACGTTCGTTGGAGCGATAATCTCATCGCCCAGTTCAATTACACCTTCTCAAAGTCCCTCGACGAAGTTTCTGACGCGGGCCGGATCGGCGCGTGGGAGGGCAGCGGCGGTACCGGCAACGACAACAACGGTGGTGGGATTGTCATCAACACCTGGGCCCCGTTGGCTCTGCGCGGTCTGTCGAGCTTTAACGCTTTCGACCAAATCAATGCCAATTGGGTCTATCGCCTGCCGTTCGGTAGAGACCAGATGCTGGGCGGGAACGTCAGTTCATGGCTGAATGAAGTGATCGGTGGCTGGCGGTTCTCGGGGCTATTCCGCTGGACCACCGGATTCCCCACGTCGGTGGACAACGGCGGCTACTGGCCCACCAACTGGAACATCGAGGGTCTCGCCATGCCCGTCGTTAATGGGCAACTCCCCAAAGCGTCCAACCACGGTGTGGAGATTTTCGCGGATCCTGCCGCCGCCGAGGCCATGTTCCGCCACAGTTGGCCGGGCGAATCGGGCACGCGAGACGAAATCATCGGTGACGGGATGTTCGACATCGACACAGGCTTGGCAAAGGACTTCTCGCTGGGCGAGACCCGTAAACTGGAATTCAGCTGGCAGACCTTCAACTTGACCAACTCGGTGCGCTACAACGTGCAAAACGCTATGCCGAGTCTCGGCCAGACTGCCAGCACGTTCGGGCGATACACGTCCACCATGACTCAGCCGCGATTCATGCAGTTCGCCCTGCGTTTTGCTTTCTGACGGACGACGAGTGCGGCTCGCGGCGGGCAGGGCGGTAGTCGCAGATCGCAACTCTCGCTCGGAACAACCTTCGCAAACATCCCGAAAATGGGTGACATTTCGCGGCCGTTGCGCCCGAGTGACGGGCAAACCGCTTTTTCGCCTGACGCTTTCCATCGCCACTGCTGAAGTCAATTTGCAAGGCTGCAAATTCGAGCACCGCATCAACCCCGAGTCAGTTCCCAGGCAAGGGTTTTGGCGGCGACTGCGAGCTTGCAAGAATCTCCGAGCGCCGAGTCTTCGCACTGAAACAAAAGGGGATATCGGAATCAAGTCCAAGTAGAGGTGAACTTCGTGAACATGGTGAACATGAAAGCTACTGGTGGCAAGCTTATCGGCTCTTGGGAAGGCCTCTCCGCCAAGCAAAAAACTGCTGTCCCTTGAAGCTAGGGCGATGCCAAAATGCCGCTAAGTCCTACAAGCGGTTGGCCGCTCGTGGTAACGGATTTGGTGAGTTTTTTGCGTTTTCAGGCAGCACCTACGTTGGCGTTTAACTATCGGCAGAACAATGACTTACACTCAGAGGCGGCGGTCCATTAAGAGCTAAGACACATCAGAGTCAACACTCCGTTTACCTGTTTTCGCGCCACTGTATAATGAGCGAAGAAAAGCAAGCCGGTCTTCTCGCATCGGTGGAACGCGGGAGCGACCTTAACTCAAAGTAGTCCTCAATAAGCGCTCGAAAGTCCTACAGGGTTGGTCAGGGGGCGGTTTCTCTTGCAGTCCGAAGCCGAACAGCGGATTGAGCAGACGTTTCTTGATTCACTGATCGTCGACAAGGAGGGCCGCCATGGCTCGCTACAAGGCTTGGAGTCAGATTTTCGCGATTGTGATTCTGGGGTTGATGGTGATGTGCTTCCCGGCCCAGGCGCAACAGTTCTCCGCACCAAAAAATGTGTCGAACAACTTAAATTATTCCTTCACACCGCAGATCGCCGTGGATTCCAACGGAACGATTTACTTGGCGTGGGAAGACGATACTGCCACCAATTCGAATATTCTGTTCAGCCGTTCAACGGACGGCGGAGCAACGTTTTCGGCGTCGATGAATCTCTCCAACTCATCCGGCTATTCGTTCAATCCGCGGATTGCAATGGGTAGCGCCGGCAACGTCAACGTAGTTTGGGAAGACCAGACGCCGAGCAATACGAATATCATGTTCAGCCATTCGACGAATGCGGGCGTGAACTTTGGCACGCCAGTCAACCTATCGAATGATTCTGCCGACTCCGGGAGCCCGCAGATCGCGGCAGATACCGCGGGTAACATTTACATTGTTTGGGAGCACGATAGTCTCAATCTGGGCATCTTCTTCAGCCGTTCAACTGATGGAGGAGTCACGTTCTCGACGCCGGCAGTTCTTTCCGTTAGTACACTTGGCTCCTTTTCGCCGCAAATTGCTCTAGGTCCCAACGGTAGCATCGGTGTCGTGTGGGAGGACGATGTTTCTTTGACTTCAGACATTTCCTTCAGTTACTCGGCCGATCACGGGGCGACCTTCTCGTTTCCGCAGAGCCTGTCCTATCACACCGGGAATTCCGTGAGCCCCGAGGTTGCCATCGATCTTACTGGAAATATTGACGTGGTTTGGGAAAACGACAGTCCAGGAAACTTTGACATTTTCTTCAGCCGGTCGGCGGACAACGGAGCGACGTTCTCGACTCCGAAGAATCTATCCAACGGTTCAGGGGATGCCCAAAACCCGCAGATCGGACTGGATGCTAAAGGCAATATCAACCTAGTCTGGAGCGACAACATACCGCCGGACTTTAATCCGGATATCTACTTTGCGCGTTCAAGCGACGGAGGCGCAACGTTCTCCAGTCCACTGAATATTTCAAATAACGCTGGCTCCTCCGCCAACCCGTTTCTGACAATCGACGCTGGCGGGAATATAAGTGTCGCTTGGGAAGATAGCACGCCGGGCAATGAGGATATCTTCTTCAGCCGCTCGACAGATTCAGGCGCGACGTTCTCCGCGTCGCTCAATCTTTCAAATGACCCACTGTTGTCCTTAGCTCCGGAGATAGCCGCGGACAAGAATGGCAACATCAACGTGACCTGGCAGGACGCTACGCCGGGAATCTCTCAAATCTTTTTCAGTCGATTGTCGAGCGGCACGGTTGCAAACCAGCAGCCAGTCGCCAATGCCGGAGCCTATCAAACGCTAGAGTGCTCAGGGCCAAGTGGTAGCTCTGTGACATTGGACGGCTCGAAATCCAGCGACCCTGATGGTGACCTGCTCAGTTTTGTTTGGAAGGATGAAGCGGGGAATACCGTGGGCACGACAGCCATCGTTCAGACGACGGCCAGTTTGGGTACTCACATATTCACGCTGACCGTTACGGACCCGGCGGGCCTCAGCTCCACTGCTACAACCCAAGTTACCGTTGGAAATACCACTCCGCCCACACTGCGGGTCATGTTATCTCCGAACCTCCTCTGGCCGCCCAACCATAAGCTCGTCCCAATCACTGCGAGTGTCGGAGCGAGCGACGCCTGTGATGCGAATCCGGCTGTAATATTAGTCTCGATTACGAGCAGCGAGCCGGACAACGGCTTGGGCGACGGAGACCAGCCCAACGACATCCACGCAATCGGAGTCGGACCAATCCCGTTCGGCACGGATGTAAGAGGGTTTTTGTTGCGCGCCGAACGCTCGGGAATGGGGAACGGGCGAGTCTACACAGTCACTTACATGGTGAAGGATGCCTCAGGTAACACAGCCTCAGCCTCGGCTCAGGTGATGGTGCCAAAGGATGAAACCGGCAGAGTGAGTGCGATGAATCCCTCGCAGCACTAGAAGCAATAGCCGGTAAGGAATGAGGGTTCGCGCTCTCGCGGCTTGGTTTGGCGGGCCGGGAGAAGGGAATCGAACCCTCATTTTCTAGCTCGAGAGAATGCGCAAAAGGCCCGTCGGGGCAACTCCTGATAAGTCCGACTCCCGGAAATGTCGGGCTACCGCGTTTATCGCCGATGGCTTTACGTTTTCCCTGAAATATCCATCCCAAATGTCAAACGGAAACCGAACTGGTCTTCGACCATTATTTCGTAACAGTTGTAAACGGTCTTCATCGGCCCTTCAACGATCTTCGCCCCGCGCGATGACAGTTCGGAGTGCAGCGCATCCACATCCGTTACCCAAATGTAAGCGTCCATGCTGCCGACGCGCCGCCCGAGATTCGGCGCAGCATTTTGCCCCTGATCTGCCTTGCCAAAATGGATCTCGACGTCGTCGCGTTGAACGATGCTGTACACCGGCGGCTGCCAGAAATAACCCCGAATCTTGAAGCCGAACACGTCTCGGTAATATTCGGCTGCCACCTTCACGTCCGGCACAACAAACTGCGGCGAAATCATCCTCAATCTCGTCGTTTTGTGAGTTCCCGTCTCCGCCACGATTCACCTCCGTCCGTGCGAGCCGTATTTTACTCGCGCAGAAGCAATTTCAACCCTAAAGTCGGAACGTTGGCATCCGCCGAGACCGAGAGCAAGTTTCCAAAGGGGATCTTAATTGAGCTTCGTCGCGTGGACTCCGGTGCCGCCCTGAACAGAAACTGTTTAGTTTGATTCCGGCTGAGACAGCGATCCACCGGTCCAATGGCGTCGATATTTTCGTGCGCACCAACTGGACCGTACCCAACTCGACACAGCGTTGGCCTTGGTGTCGTCATTGAGCGCGAATAGGCTAGATACTATAACGACCGACCATTCTCATGAGACTTATTGTCATTGCGCCTCCAGCGGCAAAGGTCCTCGATTCGTCCCGGCACACATTGCCACTCCTTCGAGCACGGAAAAAATGGAATGGAAACATGCAGTACTAGACTCTGCCTCAGGTGGCGCAGCCCCGGCGCACTCCGATGATTCGGATCGCAGCCGTTACTTGAAAAGCGAATGATCCCTGATATGGTGCTCTCAACGAGAGACCGACGATGATGTGTGCATCTATTCAGAATAATTTGCGTCAATACCGGCTGCTGCGAAGCGTCGCCGCGTTCGTTCTCCTCGCGCTGACGTCAGGGGGTCTGTGCGCTCAGGAATACAATTTCCGCAGCTTAGGGACCGCAGAGGGCCTCAATAACCTAGCGATCCGCCAAATCTACCAAGACCGTGTTGGTTTCATTTGGGTGAGCACGGAAAACGGTATCTTCCGGTACGACGGGGATCGCTTCGAGGCTTTTGGACCGGAACAGGGGATTCCGTCTACCTCGGTCGCCGCGTTTGGCGACGCTCCCGATGGCTCTCTTTTGGTTGGAGGCGACTTCGGACTTTACCAACTGACGGGCAACCGTTTCCACAGACTTCCAGTCGTTTTCCGGTCCGTGAGTTGGGCGCAAGGCATCCAGTCGGATGGTAATGGGCATACTTTTATTGGCACGGACTCCGGTCTTGTGGAGCTCTATTCGGCGTCCGGGAAGGATGGGTTCGCGGCGCGGAGGTTTCCCCAAGTGCCCGCAACTTCCGGGCCGGGCGCCTATGGCATTTTGGTCGACGGCGACACCTTGTGGTACGGATGCGGAGAGGAACTCTGCCGCATGGACCGGAATAGGACAACAGTTCTCGGTCGAGATAACGGACTTCCGGATCGTGCCTGGCTAGTGATTCAGAAAGACCGCGACGGTAATCTTTGGGTGCGCGCGAAGAATGCTGGTGTGTACGTGTTGCCGGCCGGCCAAACCAGATTCCGAAGGCCAGCTGCGCCCATTCCAGGCAGCGAGATGGGACTTGTTGCAACCGATGCCGACGGGCGGATTCTAATTCCATCACCAGATGGGTTGCTGATCCGGGACAAAAAAGGCTGGCAGAAGATCGACCGATCCGTCGGCGTTCGCGGAGCGGTCTATGCAGCCTTTGAGGACCGCCAGCATTCTCTATGGATTGGCTTGGTGGGCAGGGGGCTCGTCGAGTGGCGAGGATATCGGGAATGGGAGAATTACTCCTCGGCAAGCGGGCTGGGAAGCGATATCGTTTATGAGATCCTACCGCGGGCCGACGGGTCGCTCTGGGTAGCTACCGAAGGAGGATTGTTTCGCGGGACGCGTCGTCAATTCGGCATCGCGTGGGGAAAAGTTCCTGGACTCGATGGATTCCCGGTGCACAGTCTTCAGATGGCTCTTGGCGGGGATCTATGGGTTGGCACCGAAACGCGCGGCGTCGCCCGAGTTCATGCACGAACCGGCAGCGTGCAGTGGTTTGGTAAGGAGCAAGGTCTTTTGGGAAGCGCAGCCTACATCTTGCGCTTCGATCGCGAACAAAGGCTCTGGGCCGCAACGGAACTAGGCCTATTTGTGGCAAAAGCTCCTTACCGGAAGTTTTCGCGAATCACCGAATTGCCGTCCACACGCATTTGGGCGATCGCTGAGGGAACAGATGGCACGATCTGGGCTGGCGGTGCCGGCGGGCTTTTCGGTCTCTTGCCCGGGGGCTGGAAGAATTGGACACGCGCCGATGGCTTGAGCAGTCAGGAAATTCTTTCGTTAGGTGCCGGTGCGGATGGCGTCATGTGGATTGGTTATCGCCACGGAGGCGGTATCGACCGTATCCATCAGCGGCTGGGCACCATCGCCATCGAGAAAGGCGTCCAGAGAAGTGGCAGCGACGGGCTCGTGTATTTCCTGGATTTCGACGCATCAGGTCGGCTGTGGGTGGGTACAGAGAGGGGCGTAGACACGTGGGATGGTTCCCGCTGGAGCCATTACGATACCAGGGACGGTTTGGCGTGGGACGACTGCAACCTCAACGCGTTTGCCGAGGAGGCAGATGGAACAGTCTGGATCGGAACAAGCGGTGGACTCTCTCGTTTCGAGCCGCGGCCGCACCGCGCGCCCGAATCACCTCCCGAGGTCGTTTTCACGAAGATTGTCATGGGAGGGACGGATGTTTCCGGGCAGCGCAACCCATCCTTCGATATTCATTCAAGCTCTCTCATCGCGAGATACTCTGCCCCGAATGCTTCCCGTGAGAACGGAGTTGTTTTTCGCTACCGCTTGGGGGGTGCGAGTTTAACCTGGACTGAGACCGCTCAAAGAGAACTTCAGTTTGCGGCGCTGGCGCCGGGAGCATATCGGCTGCAGATAGAAGCGCGAGATGGTGATGGAGTTTGGAGTGGGCATACGGCTGAATTTCCATTCAAGATTCTGACTCCGTGGTATTGGACGTGGTGGTTTGTCGGCATTTGCGGGCTGATCCCTCTGTCGGTGGGTTTCGGTGTTTTTCGATTGCGGTTGCTGGGAGCGCAAAGACGGGAGCACGAGCTCCAGACTTTGGTAGAAGAGAAGACGGCGGATCTGCGGCGGGTGAATGAGGATCTGTTGCGGTTATCGTCCGTCGATTCGCTGACCGGGCTGGCGAACAGGCGTGTGTTTGACGAAGTACTCGAGAAGGAATTTGTCCGTATGACGCGGACGAGTTCAGAAGTCTCGCTTCTGATCCTCGACATCGATCACTTCAAGGCACTTAACGATTCCGAGGGACACCAGCGGGGCGATCAATACCTTGCAGCGGTCGGATCAGAACTGACCCGGAGGGCCAAGCGCAAGATTGACTTGGCCGCGCGCTATGGCGGTGAGGAATTCGCTGTGATTCTTTCGGAAACAAATGCCGCCGGTGCCAAGCTAGTTGCGGAGTCGGTGCGGTTGGCAATCGCTAGTCTCGAGTTACCGCATCCTGCATCACCAGTTGCCCCGTTCCTGACGGTGAGCGTAGGCGTCGCGACAGCAACACTGGAATGGCATAGTTCTCCTGGAGAATTGGTCGCCGCCGCGGACCAAGCGCTCTACGACGCGAAGAAAAGTGGACGGAATCGGGTGAACGTCGCGCGACAGGAAGCAGTTCTGCGCTAGATAGTGAATGCATAAGCCCTTGAACCACGCAAGCGGAACTGCAACAGCGTTTCAATTTGCTGATGCGGATTTATGACGCATTGAATCGGCTCGATACCAACTTGAACGAAGCTATCGATGCCCGCGATGCGCTCGAGAAGGCGGTGGCGAGCAATAAGGCGTCCGGCGATCCGGCGCAACCGGCGCTGGACCGCCTGAACCGTGACATAGACGAACTGGTGGATCTCAAGATCCAGTCCGGCGAGGGCGGACTCGTGTCTCCAGGCCGGCTCCGCGCCTGGTTGAGCCATATTGCAACCCAGGTGAGTCAGGCATTCGTGCCGCCAACGCCCGCGATGGTACTCGTGGCGAATGGATACATCGATGATGCGGGTGCGGGTGTCTCACGTCTGCAATCTGACGTTGCGGCTGCGAACAAAGTACTGAATCACTGACGTGGCGGCCGGGAAGCGATCACGGGCGCAACTGTTCGTGCTTTATCCGGTAGTGTCCCGGCACAGCATGCATCCACCGCCTTCTGGCTCGAAAACCGCAAAGTCCTAGCCTGGAACCATCCAGTCTCACATGTATGGTTAGCGCGTTAACCAGAAGTTGACCTACCGCGTCCGCACGATTTTCGGGAGACTGCGTGGCCGTCTGAGATTGGTGATACCCGGCCCAACGGATACAAGGCCATCGACGAATTATTGGCGGAATGTCCTTGACGTACCTAGAATTCTAGGCTTATGCTCGTTAAGCTAAGTTGTCTAGGGGTTGTAGAATGGCGAGAAACGATCTTCAGGGAAGTCTGGACCTGCTGACACTGAAAACCCTTTCGCAGATCGGGGAGCTGCACGGTTACGGAATCGTGCTGCACATCCAGCGAGCGTCGGACGAACTGCTGTCGGTCGAGGAGGGTTCGCTCTATCCCGCGTTGCACCGCATGGAGCAGAGCAGATGGATTCGCTCGGAGTGGAAGCTGACAGACACGAATCGCAAAGCGAAATACTACCGCTTGACGGCTGCGGGCCAGAAGGAATTGCGCAACGCCCAAGAAAGCTTCGAGCAGGTAGTGAAAGGCGTGCGTGCGGTGCTGCGGTACGCGCACGGGTGAGCATGTCCATTGTTCGCCGAATCACGAATTTATTTCGTCGTTCGAAGCTGGACCAAGAGATCGAGGCGGAACTGCGCTCGCATATCGAAATGCGCACGGCGGACAACATTGCGGCTGGGATGTCGCCGGAAGAGGCGCGACGGCAGGCAGTACTGCGATTTGGCAGCCGGGCCGCGATGAAAGAGCGCGTAATCGCCGCCGACGCGCAGATGTTTCTTGATTCGTTCTGGCAGGACTTGTGTCATGGCTTTACCGCCGTCGCCATCCCACTCTCGCACTCGGCATCGGCGCCAACACCGCCATCTTCAGCCTTCTCGCGATGCTTTCGTCCTCCGCGACTTCGCCGTACCTCACCCCGAGCAGCTTGTCCGCTTCGGCGCGCACTCTCCCGGCGACGATTCCTGCACAGGCCTCTTCCTCGTAGCTCATAGCAACGAGCCTCGATGCGAGAGTGTGCTGTGATCGGCGCATGAGGCAATTGGGTCGCGGCTGCCCGTCAGCTCCTTCTTTCACAGGTTGAGCCAACGCAACCTAGGCAACTGAGGGGTGTTTGGTGTGCCAATCCGAATGTTCTTGAAAGAGCCGCGCCGCCGCGATCACTCGGTCATCGTTGAGAGCGCGTGCCATGAATTGAATGCCGAGCGGAAAATTTTCCTTGTTGAACGCGCACGGAACCGTTACGGCAGGCAAACCACAAAGGCTCGAGATCGCATCCGGCTGCATGCTGTTGCCTTTCTGGCGATTCCGCGGACGGCGCTCTGCACGCTCTGGCGGCGGCTTCAACGGAATCGCGGCCGTATCTTCGCCCGGCGCGGCCAGCACGTCGAATTGATCGAAGAGCGCGTCGATCTTCTTCTGCAAAAACACGCGAACCCGTTGGATTTGAAGGAAGTCGGATGCTGAGAATTCAAGGCTCGCATAACCATTGATCTTTCCCAGAGGATCTTCGAGCTGGGCGCATCGGCCTGACTGCACTAATTCGGAAAACGCGGACGCGGCTTCAATCAGGATAACCAGTTCCGCTGCCTCTTCGAACGGACCTTCTGGCAACTGAACATCGGAAACCTTCGCGCCGGCCTTCTCCAAGACTTTCAAAGCGTCGTCCACGGCGGAATGCAGCGACGGATCTGCGTCGGGAAAAACATTCGTAAGGCGACCGATGCGAAGCGGACGAGAGTTTTTCTCGGCAGCATAGCGGAACGAAGACAATGCCGATGGCAAGGAATCGTGATCCTTACTATCGTGTCCTGCGATCGCGGAAAGAATCAGGCCGCAGCAGTCGGCGGTACGCGCCATGGGTCCGATTTTGTCCATGGACCACGCAATGGCCATCACGCCAAAGCGGCTCACGCGGCCAAAGCTTGGCCGCATCCCGGAAATACCGCAAAGAGTCGACGGGCATATGATTGAGCCACGCGTATCCGATCCAAGCGCGAAATTGGCGAGGCCAGCGGCAACAATCGCGCCGGATCCGCTCGAAGAACCGCACGTCCAGTAGTCGGTATTCCACGGATTCTTGCAGGCGCCGGTCAGCGAAGCATCGGCGTTCTCGTAGCCCAGCCCGCCGGCCAACTCGATCATCGCCGCCTTGCCGATGAGAATTGCTCCGGCGCGCTCAAGCCGCTCGATCACGGCGGCGTCGTAGTCGAACCTCTGGTCAGCATATGGCCGCGCACCCCACGTCGTTGGATATCCCTTCACAGCGAGCAAATCCTTGGCTGCATAGGGAATCCCATGAAGCGGCCCGCGATAATGCCCAGCGGCGATTTCTTTCTCCGCGGCGTGCGCTTGTTGCAGCGCTAAATCCTCCGTCAGGGTTACGTATGCGTTGAATTTGGAACCGAACTGCTTGCTGCGCTCGAGGTAGCTCTGAGTAAGTTCCACTGGCGAGAGCTTGCGCGCGCGAATGCGCCCGCTCAACTCTCGAATCGGAAGGTAAAGCACGTCCTCTGACAGCATGCCTACTCTTCTCTCTTTGGAGAGGCGATCTTTTTGCGCCTGATGCTTGTCGCAGGCGATAGATCTAGCCCTGCATTTTCGTCGTCGACCAATTTGAGAACAGTAGCTGGGGCATCGCTATTCGCCACCGGAATCGGGCGGATGGCTTCGAGCATTCTGACGTGGGACGTTACGGTTCGGCGCATCAGTTTTTTCTGGTCATCCGAGAGCAGATGCCCATACTGCGCAAGGACATGCTGAAGCTTTGCTTCGACCTCGGCCTGCGCCTCGGCGGGCAATGCTGATTCGGCTTGTTCTTGCAGCAGAGTGCTTACTGGAAGCACGCCGGCAATCGCTTCCGCCGAAGCGCTTACGCTGGTGGCAGCTAATGCGCCGCCTGCTACAGTGAATGCGACACGCCGTCCAAATTCCCGGCGCGAAACCTCAGTCGACTTCGGAAGAACTCGCTCGCTCTTTTTCTTCAATTTACGCGGCTCCAAGAACTGCCAACGCTGATAGCACCGACTCCGTCAACCTCATAAAGCGCGCGAAACATACCATGAGCCGCCCTATCGAAGCTACGTCGCAGAGAGCTCTGTGAACTGCTCTCTGCGACGCGTTTCGTGTGGGGTTAAACCTTAGAAGTTGATTCTAGCGACGAGCTGAATGATTCGCCCTCCCAGGTCGTCGGTAGAATCCGGATCCTGGTAAGCCGTGAAAATCTGGCCAAATCCAGGATTCTGCAAGTTCGCCGACACCGTGCTGAAGAAACTCGCGCCAGCGGAGAAGCCAGAGGCATTGTAGGCGTCGCCCCACAGAAAGTTCGCGTTGTTAAAGGCATTCAGGAATTCAACGCGAAATTCTGAGCTGACACGTTCGGTGATCTTGGTGGTTTTTATAATCGACCAATCTGCGCGGAAGAATGCCGGGCCATACAGGAATCCGCGCTGGCAGAACTTGCCTGGCGTGTTGCAAGCACTCAAAATCGCTGGGTTTGCTCCGGGGATAGCCCCTCCCGTGAGCAGTTTCTGAGGGAAGTAAAACACGCCGCCCGGATTGCCTGTCGAGCCCGGTGTCTTGTACACACCAAGCTGGCTTTGGAGTTGATTCCAGCTCATTCCCGTAAGAATCACGCCGCCGTCATATTGATTAACCGTTCCTCCCAAGCCACCGAAGATAATGGCCGGCCTGCCGGTTTGCCATCGATTGACAGCGTTGAATGACCAACCGCCAATCAGGTGGTTGATGAACGAATTGTCCGTTGACATTCGATGGCCGGGCCCGAACGGGAGGTCATAGACGCTGAAAAACTTGAACGCGTGCCGCAAGTCGTATGGCGAAGGCCCCTTCATCAGGCTCGGATCGCGTAAACTCACGAACGCTTCGGCCGCATTACTTCCGTTCCGTTGCCAATCATCGGTCAGGCCTTTGGAGAAAGTGTAATTCATGTCAAATTCCAAACCATGCGACGGACGACGGCGGAAATCGACGACTAACGCGTTGTACGTTGATTGGTAGCCATTTCGAAGCAGATTCGCGCCGCCGGTTGCATCCGGATTCACCTGGAAGAAATTCCTCGGATACCCACCTGCTTGGAGGTTTTGCAGAAACGACAGCCCTGTCAACGTGCTGGCCATCGACCCTGCCTGTCCGTTTTGCACTGGGTTTGTAAACACACCGCTGCTGAAGTTGGGATCCTGTTGCGAACCAGTCTGCGAGCCGGTGAACGCCGCCGTCAGGATCGGCACAGGCACTTGCCCGCTCAGCCCCAGGTTGGCGAAATCCAAGAATTGTTGTCCCGAAGTCAGCGTAGTTCCGGCGGCCGCCGCGCACGCCGATTGATTCGCGAGGCAGATGTTTTGATTGATTGCGGCATTGTTGAATTCCGTCAGGAATCCGTTCTCAAAGATATTCACTTCGTTGAGGTTCAGGTTTTCCCACAGGCCGACGCCATGATTCCCAACGTAACGGATCTCGACGGCCATATTCGGCGTCAGCTGGCGCTGTATTCCCGCCGACCAGGACTCGACATAGGGCATGTGCAAATGCGGGTCCGTAAAGTTGACAGAGTTGCCAGCCGTCGGACTGATCGGAAACGTGCTCTGAAACGATGTTGGATTTTGCGCTACGGATGAAAGACTCAAAGCCTGCAACTGAACCGTGCCAGCTCCGAATTCCCCAGGACCCACCGCGCTCGGATTCACCGCAGTTGTGAACTGCTGACCCGTGTATCCAGGATTCGACGGCCCAACCCAGTTGAAAAGCCCCTCGCGCGAATATGCGATCGAATATCCGGCGCGGAATACGGTGTCCCCCTGAGATCCAAATGCGCGATGCAAGAAGGAGTTGCCGAACTGGGGCTGCCAAGCTACGCCCACGCTCGGCGCGAATCCTTTGTGCCAGTTGTTGTACCAGGGTTTGCCATTGTCGAGTACGTACACCGGGGCCGATCCGGCTAGTGTTCCCGGCTTAAACAAATTGCCCTGTCCCGAGATTCCGAAAAGTCCGGCGTAGCCCTGCTGTAATGTGAAATACTCGTTGAGGTCATCCACTGGCACGCCTTCATATTCCCACCGCAAACCATAATTGAACGTCAGATTCGGGCGGAAGCGCCAGCTATCGTTCGCGTACACGCCGAAATCCGTTTGGTGGTAGTGGTCGCTTAACGGAATCCCTGTGACGTATTGACGCTTGCCGGGGTCAAGGTTGACGGAGCCGTTGTAGGCCACGCCACCGCCTCCATTAGCGAGATCTCCCACCAGCACGCCGTAGAGCTGTGCCGCAGCCGACTGGTCAGACGTAGCAGCACCTGGAAGGTTCGTGCTGTTGAAGTTCGCGCTCATCGGATCGTTCGGATCCAAGCCGAGATAAACCTGGGCGTATTGAGCCGCGAAATTCCGGTCGTGGTAAACGTCGCGTGTGAGCGTGAAACCGAAAGCCATATTGTGATTGCCCTTGGCCCAAACGAAATTATCCGATAGCTGCCCGACACCAGGATTGTCCTGAGTAGGCGACGTACCCACAAGCCATGGGTCGTCCATCAGATTGCTTCCGAAGTTCGGTTGAATCCGCACCGACCCTAAATTCGTGGTCATCGTCGGATACACACCCGGGTTGATGTTGGATGCAAACGCTTCTGGCGATATTTGAAAGCCGAAACGTAGCTCGTTGCTCTGCATGGGACTCAGGTTCCAGCGCCACGCCCACGCAAAAATCTGACGGTCGGCAACGTAGCCGCCTTGGTTGGTATTGAAAGGCGCCACTGGGTAACTGATTCCGCGCCCATTGAGAATGTCCGTGCCTAACACGAATTTCGTGAGGTGGTAGTCCGCCTCCAGCGAATGGTTCGGCGTGATGTTCCAATCGAATCGAAGGTCCGGCATCTTCTGCGCGTATGTGCCCGCGCTATTGAAGGTAATCGCTTGCTGGTTGAGCGACGGTGCTGGCAGGGAATGCACACCTGGCCCGGTCACCGAGGATTCAGCCGCCGAAATTGCCGGTCCAACGACTTTGTCAATCTGACTCGGCCCGCCGAAGCTACCGCCCATCTGCAAAAGGTTTGCCGTGCACGTGGAGTTGCCCGAGTTGCACGTCACCCATGCCGGAAGCGAAGAGGGTATCGACGATACCGCATAGGTGTAATTGCCCTGCGCTGCGGATGAATTAAGCAGGTTGCGACTCTGCGCGCTCGATTGCGGCCTGTCCAACCAGTCCATGTCCGCAAAGAAGAAAATCTTGTTCTTCCAAATCGGTCCGCCGAGTTTAAGTCCGTATTGGTTGTAACGCATCTTTTGACGGGGGGAGCCGGCGAGGTTGTTGAAATAGTAGTTGGAATTCAGCCAGTCATTGCGGAAATACTCCCACGCTCCGCCATGCCATTGATTCGTGCCGCGCTGGCTGACCATATTGATCTGCACCGCGCCTTCCCCTGAATCATTCGCGCTGGCCGCGGCCGTCGCGATGTTGACTTCCGACACGTCATCGATTGACGTGTAGATCATCGTAAACAGCGGATCGCCGGACTTGCCTGGCTGCCACTGTGCTCCGATGCCATCGAACGTGATATTGACGGCACCGCCCGGCAGACCTTCCGCGCTGCTTTGGCGCGGACCGCCAATTGTTTGTATTGCGGGGCTCAACATCGTTGCCCCATAGAGCGCAGTGTTCGAGTCCGACGGCATATGCGTAATAATCGGACCGGAAATCGTTGTGCCGATCGCCGTCTGCGTGGTCTGCAGCACTTGCGCGCCAGCTTCCACTGTCACCGTGGAAGTAACCTCTCCGACAGACAGTACAACTTTCAAGTCATAAATTTGCCCGACCAAAATTTGCACGGACTTATAAGCGCCGGTCTTAAAACCTTGCGCCGCGACGGTCACCGTGTAGGTCCCCGGCGGGAGGTTTCCGACGACGAAATGGCCATCAGAGCCGGACGTCGTGTGGAATTTTGTCCCGGTCGTGGTCTCGACCACATCGACGGCCGCATTGGGAATGACCGCGTTGCTCGTGTCTGCGACAGTACCCGTCAAGGTTCCTGTCGGGTTGGTCTGGGCGTAAGCCACCCGCGTTCCGATAAGAATAAGTGACACTCCGAAACACAGCCATATTGCCCGTCTCATAGCTCCTCCTGAAAATAATGTGAGAATCCCGGAGTCGAAGATCTTCGCTGGGTATTTGCAGGCTGCAAGGAATAGCGGTCGAGGCTCGGAGTAAGAGACGGTCGGGCTGCAAGGGAAGTACGGTCGCAACGTCTAAAGTACGATTGCACATGCCACCCCGATGTGAGGATTGTATGCAATATACATTCTTTCGTGTCAAGTGCAATCTTCAGGGCCTGGCACTATGGGGAATTTAGGATTGAGAATAAACTCTGCCGATCGTGCGGGATTCGTGAGGCTGCCAAGTGCACTCCGACTTTCCGGTGCGCTTGGGAGTTTTCTGATTAAGGCCATTTGGGCGCGCGGCGATCGGCGATTTGACGCCGATTTCGCTGATGGCGAAAGATTTGAAGTACTCGCCAGAGGAAGCGAGGCAGCTCGGGCTGACGCTGAAGGCCGCCATCCCGACGATCGAAGTGTTTGAAGATGCAGTCAAGAACGGGTGCGGTGACCATGATTTGGCCGCAGTGATCGAGGCGCAGAGGCGGCGTAGAAGCCGTCGCCGATTACGCCATGGCAGTTTCATTTTTGAGTGTTTGGCGCAACGCGCAGACTAATTACTCCGCGCGGGCAAGCCCACGCGACGCGCCAAATCAGAGAATCTGGGGTCCGAGCGAATCGATTGGAGCGGCGGCAAAACATTCAAAAGAATCAGGCCACCTTCCCGACTCTGATAAGCCTGATTCAGGAAGTCGAAGGCTTTATCGCTTTCACCGAGCTCGGCGTAGACTGAACCAATCTCCACTGTCGAATCGCTTCGGTGCTGAAAATCGTTCAGGATTTCGTCGAGAACTTTTTGGGCGTTTGCTCTTTCGCCGAGATGAGCATAAGCGGACGCAATTCCCTCGAGCGCCCATATATCGTCGGGCTTCATGGCGAGACTCTTCTCACATATGGCGATCGCTTCGGGGTACATCTGCTTCCCGACATACGCCTCTCCCAGGATGTGAAAGACGAGCCGGAAATTAGGATCAAGCTCGAGCGCTTTCTGGGCCTGTTGAATGGCCGCATCATTGCGTCCTGCATATACGAGCATTTCGGCCGTGTCGGTCTTAATGATGACGGAAAGCGGATCGGCTTTCGCAGCTCGATCTAATTCCCGGAGCGATTCGACAGTTCGTCCCTGCGCGATGAACCAATACGCATACCATTCATGAGCGGTGGCGTAGTTCGGATTCAATTCGATAGCACGATTGAATTCGCGCTCCGATGCCGTCCAGTTCCAGTCGTAATGCATTTCGACAAACGCCAGCGAAGTATGCGCCTCGGCCAGGGATTCATCGAGTTTCAGAGCGGTGAGGGCAGCCGCTTTGGCCCGAGGCATCGCTTCGCGGCGCGGAATCACAGCGTTGGGCAAAGATCCAAGGAGCGCGTAAGCGTCGGCCAGCCCACTGTAGGCTTGGGCATATTTCGGATCGCCGGCGACAGCCTGATTAAAGTAGTCAATGGCCTTCAGATAGGATGCTTCCGTTCGTTTGTTCCAGAAGTAGCGCCCTTGCAGGTAGTCTTCATAGACTTTTGGATCCACTGGACGCGGCGTGGAAAGGCGGACTATTTCCTCGGGACTTAGCTTCAATTCGATCTCATGCGCAATGGCACCGGCCACATCGCTTTGGAGGGTCAAGATGTCCCGCACGTCTCGGTCGTAATCCTTAGCCCAAAGATTGGTTCCATTTTGCGTCTGAATGAGCTGCGCCATGATGCGCACGCGGCTGCCATCGCGCATGACGCCGCCTTCCAAAATATAATCGGCGTTCAGCTCGTGCGCGATGTCACGAACGCCTTTTCGGGAATCTTTGTATTGCATGGCGGAAGTCCGTGCGATAACTCCCAAGCGGTTCGGGTCCAGATTCCCCAATTGCGTGATCATCTCGTCCGTGAACCCGTCCACAAAATACTGCTGGGTTTGATCTCCGCTCAGATTCTCAAAGGGCAAGACAGCGATCGTGGGGCGGTTCACGGTTAGGCTGTGTGAACCGAAAAGGCGCTCACGCAGAAAATATCCCAACAGCAAAACAACGACGACCATCAAGCCGGTGACGGCAACCCACCGAATTGCTTTCGGCGATGGCGGAGATGAAATCGGAGGGGACAATTCGGGCCGGTTTGCAGTGTCTGATTCGGTGCTGCTCACCTCAGTGATCTGTCCAACAAAACGGTAGCCACGCCGAGGGATCGTCTCGATGTAGATATGACCATTCGTGGTCTCGCCCAGGGTTTTACGCAGCGTAGAGATGTTCTGGGCAAGAGTGCCTTCCTCGACGAAGGTATCCGGCCAAACGCGCTTGAGAATTTCATCCTTGTCGACTGCATGCCCGCAGTTCTCGATAAGCACGAGAAGTGTCTCAAACGCCTTGGGTGTGAGTGAGATGCGTTGGCTACCGTTCATCAAGACGTGCCCGACCGGATCGAGCTGGAACGGACCAAAGTTATAGAAGCGCCTTTTTTCCTGTGCCATGAACGCTTTCCAAACTCTTTGAGAAAAATCTCAGCGTTTCCGCAAGACTTTGAAGTGCGGCATTGCTAGCGTCGCGCCACCACTGACAGGTGTTTTGGTTGCCGGGAACTGCACGGATTATAAGCGGAAATCCGGGCGCGGACAATACAGTGCCGAAACGCACGGTAGGAGCCAAAAGACTAGGTTTAGACAATTGTGGAGGAACAAGACATGAAGAATGGGAGAAGTCTTCAGCGGACGAGTAGGGCAAACGCGCTTTGGATTCTTATTGTCCTTGCGTTTACTGCAGCTGGTGCCGGCGCGCAAACGAGACGCGCTCGGCCGTTGCGGGCGAAGACAGCAGCGGGGGCTTCCACGACGACGAGCGCCGCGGACGCGACGCCGAAATACAAAGGTATCTGGGAGCCAATGAATTATCCCGATGACGTCCAATTAGACGATGTCTATTTCGCGAACGACAAGATTGGATGGGTTTCAGGGAAAGGGACGGGCGGATTCATTCTGCATACACTCGACGGAGGGGCACATTGGGATCTCCAGGTTGGCGATCCTCACTCGAATGACCAAGAAGTGATTGATCTTCGCTTCCTGGATGCCTCGCATGGGTGGGCGGTCCAAGGTAGTCAGCTCATCCGAACGACGGACGGAAAAACGTGGGAAACGGTCGGCCCGTTTGCGCCCAATAGTCCCTTGGCTGAGTACCGATTTACCACCCCTCAAGACGGTTTCGAGGTCGCCGGGTATTACAGCGGTTCGACGATATTTGCGACGCATGATGGAGGACGCAATTGGAAACCGGTGTACCAATGCGCGACGACGCTGCAAGTCAATGGCCTGTCCAGGAACGTTAGCTGCTTCCTGAGAGACGTATCTTTTCCGTCGCCGCAAGTCGGTTATTCCGTGGGTGGCGGTTTCAATGATCCCTGGGCCACGATCGTTAAAACAGTCGATGGCGGAGCAACGTGGAAGGTGATTTTCGCCAGCACAGACATCGACACCATCTCGGGCGTGTTCTTTACGGATGAGAATCATGGGGTCATCCGCCTTCACGATAGCAGAGTATTTTTCACTTCCGACGGAGGCCAATCGTGGCACGGCGGGACTGGTTCGGCCGAAGCGACAATGAAATTTGCTGATCCGCAGGTAGGGTTGTCATGCAACCTTCGGGGTAACCCCAGTTGTAGTTACACTCTGGATAGCGGAAAGAGCTGGACGACACGCACGATCAGCTTTCCCACCGATATTTTCGGCTACAGCCTTCCCAGGCGAGACAGGGCTTACGTGGTTGGCGATCATGGCATGATATATCGCTATCGGGTGATGCCCGCCGACTACACAGCCAAGGGCATTTTGGACGCGCCGCTCATGCCTGCCTATGGCTTCCCGATTCTCGGCCACTTGCAAGACATGAAAGCTCAAGTAGCCGAGCTTCAGCAAAAACTGGCATCGACAGGTGGAACGCCAAGCGCCGCAAGTGCCGGAAGCCCTGCTGCGCCGACCTCCGCAGCAACCGGTGATGGTTCGTCGGATGCAGCGGCATCCGCAACATCAGGCAGTTCAAGTGCCCCTGTTGCTGCCGCGCCAAGCTCCGTGACAATCGGAGCCAGCGAATCGAACGTCGCGGCGTCTGCAACAACGGGCGACTCGACTGGCGACGGATCCGCCGCCGCGCAAAGCTCTGCAACGACTGGTAGTGGACAGTCAGGAGCAGCGGTGCCCCCAGCAGACCAAAGTGCGAGTGCGGGTTCAGGAGGTTTCGTTCAGGACACATCCAATGTGCCACCTAGCACCTATGTGCAGGATTGCTGCGCCGCCCAAGTGCAGAACATGCAAACTTCGTTCTCATCCTTTGCGCAGCAGGTTCCCGCGTTCAGCAGTAACAATCGCAATCTGAACTTGCTATTCGTGGGACTAAACATGCTGTCTGATCTGATGGGGAGAGCCAAGCAGATTAGAGACGCTTTCGTAGCGCTGAAGAAATCGACCGATCCCCAGACCGCCCTTGCAGCTTTGTCAAACCTGGCCAATTCTTTGGAAACCACCAGCCAAGCCATCAATACGGGATTTCAAAACATCACGGCACCATCTGTGACGGCCGGCGCTGTCAATGCATTATCGGGCGTGCCGCAGGGAATTCCGACTCCCGCCGCTGGTACAAGCCCGGATCCCAACGCCAGTCCGAACGCCACGACGACAGCCGCACCCACACCGGCGGCCGCGGCAACCACAACAACAACGGATCAACTGAAGAAGGCCGCCAAGAAGATAAAAATTCCTTGGCGCTGATTAGTGGCTCGCTTGAATAGGGAGGATGGAACATGAGACGTTCGCTGGTTGTTGCTTTCGTCGGCGCGGTGATCATCGCGGTTGGTGGAATCGGGCAGGTCCTGCACGCAAAAAGGGCGCAAAAGTTGAACGCGCCGGCTCCGCCGCCTGCGTGTTGCATGGTGACGACGCCTGATTCTCGGACCGGCATAGTTGCCGCAAGGGAAAGCGCCACGGGGCGCACGTTCGAGTTCCGCGTCACAGATACGACGGTGCTGTCCAAACTCCGGCCTGGCTCACCTGTCTATGCCAACTTCAATGCGAAGCTAGTGTCGCTCGACGGAAAAACGGCATGCTGCCAAATCATCGGCGCACCTCAAGCGGCAGCACCTGCAAATGCTCCCCATAATCCACCACCATCGCAGCCAAACTCGAGTGCGCCGCCCGCCGCGGCGAAAAGCGCCCCGCTGCGCGCTACGGCTGTCGTCCCTCAAACTCAACTCCCATCGAGACCAAACCCCTGCGCGGGACAGAACGAGCCATCAAAACAAAGCCCTGCATCAAACGTCCTGCACCAAGTCGGAACACCAACGGGATCGTTTGGAGCCAGCATATGCGCTGGGACTCCTTACCAGCGGAGATTCGTGATGACGCGACCCACTCTTCGTTTTGACCAGCGCACCGTAACGGCGAGCGGTCAGGGAGTAACGGTAAGCGCTCCGATCCTGCATATTCGCGGACTCGATGGAATTCAGCAGGCCCAGGCGCAGAATCTGATTCCCAAAACGGTTGCTGACATCCTTGCAATGCACGTCCGAGCTCTACCGGCGGGCCAATCCGATCATTACATGGTGAATCCGCAACTAGCTCTCGAGTGGAGCAGAACGCATCCGGAGCCTTCGTTGGCGGAAGGAACGGCCACAGATAACCATGAGGGCTGCAACAAGTGGTCGATGCATTGCGTCGGGGAGGTAGTGGAACACGCGGAGGGCCAGGTGGATCAAATGCGTGCCGAAGCGCAGCAGAAATGGCAAGCCATGATCCAGGAAGCCTCCAAAAAATGGGGCGAACCGATGCAGCAATTCAACGAAAGTTACAGGACGCTCGGGAAAGTTCCCATTGCATTCAGTCAACCGTTTCAGTTTACGGTTCCGTTGAAATACTCAGCGTCGTCTGGAGGATTTTCAGGACAGGTGGACGGGTCGGCCTCCGTCGGTTTTCCTGTGAGCATGAATATGACGGCTGATGTTTCGGTATTCTACGTTGAGGCTTTTCCCTTTCTGATTCGCCCGCGCAGTGTGGATGGCGAGGGCAGCATGACAACCGGAACGACGATGAGCGCAGCCGTTACTGCCACGGGCAAGTTTCAGCAGACGTTCCTGGTTTTTAAGACGACACCGCGTCCGATTCCAATCGAAGTTTTGCCAATTATCGCAGGTGGCGTTCCGATCGCCGAGGTGGACATAAGCGCCTACATCGAGGCTAACGTTAACGTCAATGCGACGGCTGAAGTAGATGCAAGTTACGAAGTGGATCACACGCACACAATTAATTTCCGATTTAGCTGCGATGGAGGAGGGTGTGGTACCCCTACAGAGACCCAAGAGCCCACCCAGACGACAACGACGAAGAAAGCCGAAATTAAGGGCCAAGCCACGATCACGCCCATGGTTTATACGGCGCTTCAGTTCGACTTCGATTTCGATGCGCTATCCGTGCGTGCCGGCCCGCAACCTGCTTTGATTGGCCAAATCAACGGATGCGCCTATTCTAGCTCGAAGACCGTGACCGGCGGAGGCGCCAACGTCCACAGCGTACAAGGGTCGCAAGCGCTTACGGCTGACTTGGACTGGAAAACAGACTTCCTCTCACAAGCCTCGATTGCAGATAAGACCTTGTTCACGCACACCAATTCGCTGGTGGGGCGGAGGCACATTCTATTCGAGGACTTGATGAAGGGGGGTTCCAGCGCTCTCATGGCAGGTGTGACGGAAGCCGCAAATCCAGCGACCGGCCAACCAGTTCTCTTCAAGGTGCAAATGCCACAGTGCTATCCCTATACGGACAGAATTCAATATCAAGTGGTATGGACCGGAGGGGCCTCAGGAGTCCCAACGACGCCAGCGCAGGGCAATGCATCGTCTTGCACATGGGGCGCAGGACAAGGGATGTGTTTTGGCGACCCCAACAAAGAACTGGATATTGCTTTTAACTGGCCAACCGCGGGGAGTTACTCCGTCACTGTCGTGCCCATCCATGATACCCACCCGCGCGATTTCAAAGTTACGCCGAAGCCGGTGGCTGTGAACGTTCAAGGGAGGGCAGCAGCGGCGTCGTCAGGGGCTGCTCCGCTGCCTAAGAATCCGTGAGGATTGCGGCAAGCGCTTTTCCCGCGCAATGGACGGGAGCCTCGCGACCGCCGCCGGTTACCCGACTGTCTATATTCCAAGGCTCTGACGGTGCCGCGCGCTGGCCCACGGCAGAAAAAGGCCGTCAGCGACCATCGCGAGTTTGTTCCGCGGCAAGCATAGTTTGCTCGGGATCGCTGCATTCTTCTCGGAGTCAGGCCACTTGCGTTTGTCAGAGTTGCTTAGCGGACTCGCAGAAACGTCGCGCAAAAGTGAAAGATCCCGTGTCGGTATGGACCGCCGGGTTTCTTCGCCAAGCTGCGGTCCTGTGGATTCGGATTCGGCACGCCCTTTCTTACCAGCTGTGCAGCCGCGGCACTCGAGCCTTGGAGCTGACCCGACGGGTGTTCTTGGCCAGGTGCCTAATCGCTTTTTGCCTTTAAGATAATGAGCACGATCTGCGTTGACTGATCGATCGCGTCCGGCCCGGATCCTGACGAAGCACGAACAGTCAAGACGGCCTTCTGGGCCACCGATTGCGTGGCAGGCGCTGCGGCACAACCTGCCAAACCAAGCAAGCTGATTGTGCAGCAGCAAACGAGAAGAAGAAGTAGCTGCATCGTGTGCGACCGTCTACCCAGGGTCCCAATCAGGAAAAATGAAATGAGCCCTATGGCTAAGCCGCAAAAAGATGCTTTTTCCGAAAGAAACCGTGCCCCATTTGCATTTGCTAAAGATTCGATCGTCAACATCGAAATGCCGCCGCCGTGTAATGTGGCAGGCGAAAAGGAACAAGCGTATCCGACCGGCACGCCATCCACGCACGACAATTGCACCTGTTGATTAAAGGCACCGATGGGCAAAACGCTGACGGGCAACGACTCGGTGCTTCCAGGAGCGACGCGGAGAGATTGAGATGCAAGTTGTAAAGCGAATCCGGGCCCAGTCACGGGAAATTGCTCGCGAATTTCGGGCGACACACTTGGCGCGAAAACGGACGCTCCTGAGAAACTTGCGGTCAAACTATGAGGTCCGCTGCCCAGGACTTCGACGTTCAAATTAGCAACGCCCGCCCCATTTGTCTCTGCGGTTCCCAGAATTGCCCCATTATCCAAAAAGGTCACCATACCAGCTGGTTCACCACTTAGCGCAATGACATTTGCAATAAGGGCGGCACTTCCATCGGCCAGATTAATTTCAGGTGAAAAGGAAACCAATGTGGAAGTAAGACCCGGAGATGCAAACGACACGGTGATACCGGAAGCTGCCGAAGTGCTTCCGCCAAACGTGCCGTTGGCGTTGAAGCTCGCGGTCATGCTGTGAGCTCCAGTTCCTAGAGAAGCTGTGCTGAAACTGGCGGTGCCATCAGATCTTAGTCCCGTGGTTCCGAGGAGATTGCTGCCGTCGTAAAAGCTTACGCCTCCGAAAGGAATGCCCGCGGCGGAGCCGACATTCGCTGTCAAAGTCAGTACAGTACCTGCTGTCGATGACGTAGAGGAAGACGAAAGCGTCGTTGTGGTGGTATTGGCACTCACTGCTACCTTTACCGGCGCCGATGTGCTCGGTGCGAAAATCGCCGCAGTGTAGGAAGAGTTGGACGCCGTGAAGCCCGATTGAGTGAAACCTTGGAATGTTGCGATCAAGGAGTGGGCCCCTGCAGATAGAAGGGCCGTGTCATGATAAGCGTTTCCGTTCGCATCGATTGTCGCCGAACCGAGCGTCGTTGTTCCATCCAGGAAGGTAACAATTCCCGAGGGTGACTGTGGTGTGCTGGTGACTGTTACGGCCAGACGCACAGTCTGGCTGGTAAGTACGGACGAAGGAGCGGCGGTCAGGGAGGTTTGGGTTGTGTAAGTGGGCGGTTGGACCGCGTG
>Ga0209168_10000741_pt1 | contig 29101 bp, 31 predicted proteins | sample Coa_R1_FD_187156 | JGI IMG/M metagenome (GOLD analysis project Ga0209168, IMG submission 187156) | Surface soil microbial communities from Centralia Pennsylvania, which are recovering from an underground coalmine fire - Coalmine... | ecosystem: Environmental > Terrestrial > Soil > Unclassified ...
GTGGTCAGCCGAACGAAAAGCGACGAAGGAGCGAACGAAGGCGGCGTAACCGCCGACTTTAGGCCGAATCGAATTTACAGCAGATTTGGGACTTGACTCGCTTTGACCAGAGCGAGATTCAAAGGCTGCAAACACCAAGGGCGCAACTCAGGCCTTGGAGGGACCAAGGTTACCGCGCAACATCGGTGAGCGTATTGCGCGACGAGCCCGCACCCAGCCACCGTTGCTGCTGATGGCACACCGAGTCCTCGCGTTAAAACGGCGTGGGATGGTCGAATCAGCGGGGGAGCAGAATAGAACCATCATGCCCACATTCATGATCCATCCGGAGCCTTTGCCTGGCCCCACGCACCGGATCGAAGAACCGCCAACGCTCATGCATCCTCATGGATGCGCCATCTCCGACTTGGACGATCGCGCCATTTGGCGTTACATGGACCTACCAAAATATTTGTCGCTCTTAAGCACGTCCGCGTTATACTTTACCCGAGCTGACCAATTAACGGAAATGGACCCGATGGAGCGTTCTTGGGGTCAACCGGACCTTGAAGGCGAAATGGCGGAAGCAAACGCGAAGGCGCGTCGCAGCCTGCATGAGATTATGGGGAAAGATTTTGTGAACTGCTGGCACCTTAACGAGTACGAATCCGCGGCGATGTGGGACATCTACGGAAATATTGGCGCCAGCGTTGCCATTAAGACTTCGTTGCGCAGGTTCTCCAACATGTTTTCAACTGGCGATTTTATGGATGCTGACCGTTGGAGAATGGTGCCGCTCGAGGTAAGATACCTCGACTATCGGAAGGAGGGTGTCGGTTATAGGAATGCGTTCGATCTGCTGCGCAGCAAGCGCAAGTCGTACGAGCATGAACGCGAGATCCGGATGACACTGACCCAGCCCGTCAGTTTAGGCGTCGATGACCTCGTGGGAGTTCATCTTCGCGTCGATCTGCCTGCGGCTGTCGATGGGATTTATGTCAATCCGCGCGCGCCCCGCTGGGTATTCGAGGCCGTTACGACAACGTCGGAACGTTTTGGAATCAATCCATCGATGATTCACCAATCAGCGCTCGACGAGACACCATTACTATAGAATTTTTAGCCGAGAGACCTACTGCGCGAGCGTGCGCTTTGGATTGCGGGCGGTTAGCCACAGCGCCTCACTTGCGAGGCGTATGGCGCTGCAGCCACAGCTAAACTCTTTGACCTGCATGTCCTCCGGCAACGACGACAAGAGCTTGCGCATCATCCCGATTTCACGTGGCCGAAGTAGGTTACTTTCGATGCCTTTCAACGCGCAGGACGTCACCAGCGACCAAATACGTTTGAATGGCGCATTGGAATAGCTCGTAGGACGTTACATGTGCGTGCGTTCCCTTGCTCGATAAGGCATTGAGAGCCTCGACGCGAGATTCCAAGTCTCCAATTTGCGCTCGAAGGACTTCACTTGATTTGTGTTTACCGGCGGCGCTCGTTACAAATTGCCGTAGTCGAAGCACATAATGCTCGTCATCTAACGGATACCCCTTACCGTCTTTGCCTTTAACCATTTCATTAGTCGCGGGATAGACGGTATCTGCAAGTGCCTTAATCACTCGACGGCAAGACGTCAGAGCTTGACTACGTGCCTCTTTGTCGCCTTCGCCAATGCGCTTGTAGATAGAAGCGAATTGTTCGAGCACATCCGGCGCAATTCTGGATAGCTCCAGATCCACATAACGTCTATACGTTTGAAAAATGTCGGCACTAATGTGTCCAACCAGCAACTGATACTCGACGCGCGTCAGGAAGTCAAATAGCCGCGCTCGAATCCGGCCAAGAATCCTCGAATACACATCGATGTATCGTTGATTTTCCAGATCCCTGATCCTCGAAGCGGCATCCACGTTAGCCGTTTTGTCCGATCGGGGCGCGGCAGCAAACGTTTCTAGATCATCTGCCCGTACGCGCTCCGCCAACTGCGCTTCGATCTCGTCAATCGGTCGAAAGTCATATCGAGTAACACTTCGCAGTTTCCAGATTGGCCCTTCCGCCTCTTGGTAACTACGCTCCTCATTGTAGCGCTCTAGCATAACCCTGGTAATGTCGCCATACTGTTGAGGTGTTACGGTCGCTTTCAAGTCGTCGAACAACTCGTCGAAGGCAGCCTTCTGGGTTGAATCGCGGAGCTCCAGCCGAAGCCAAAACAAGTCGACGTGCGCGTTAGTTTGACGAGCGATTCTAACGGCGTTGCGCAGCGCAGCGCTAAGCCTTTCTGGCTCTGCCTCGACAAGCTGAAGTGTCTCTTGAACGAGTCCGAGGGCGGAGTCGCCCAAAGGTGACGTAGTCAGTGTAGCCTCCGAAATGTGGTTAAGATGGGCGTCTATCACCGTATCTTATATCGGGGCAGCCTTGATTCCGGCGGCGGCACAGACGAATCGTTTTTACGGCAACCGCATTTTCGACAACTAACGGCGGTTGACAGGCATCAATTGCCGCAGGTCATCATTCGGAGGCGGCCGCGGTCGTCCCGTCAGCGCACATCCCAATGTTTGGTACGGAGCCGAGAATACTAGGAAATCCGGACAGCGCTCGCAACAGACGCATTGATGGATACGCACCAGGCAATCGCGTTGCTCGAAGGATTCCGCGCGGACGTTGCGCCGTGCGAGCGCCTGAGCAGCATTGAACGGATGCTCGAGGTGCCAACAATGTAATGTTGACCTCGCGCCCTTCCACCTCTTTTGCTAAGCGTCAGTACCGGTACTGCAATAATCTGCAGTGATACTGTTCATCGCATGGAGGCTTTGCGTCTAACGCCACATCCTACAGGCTCACAATAGCGCGACGATGGCGACGGTACGCCCCATTCATTGCACGAACGGCGCCAGAATGGCGCGCGAGTCCACTTAGTGACTTATACCGCAGGTGATGGGCGACTGCCGTCGCTCCACAAGGGGGTACGGCTTCCTGAATGAACCCACGCTTGAGCGCCATCAGCAGGTTATGCCGCTTATAACCCAGCGCGCGCGCGATACGCTGAACCGATCGCACAAGTCCACTCTCCGACATTGAAGTTGCCGACCAGGACCCCCGTGCAGTAATTACGGGAAACAGCGGCCCAGAGGGAATCAGAGTGCACCACTGGCGTAGCCACGCGGCAAGACAGCAACCAAGATCTTCGACGCCCGATATGCACCTGATATCACCGCTAGGCAAATGGATTCTGACGACGCAGTCGTCTTCAATCGTAAAGGAGGCCGTATCCAAACGCACCAGTTCCTTGCCATCTAATCCGCAAAAGAACGCCAGCAAGATCACAACCCTATCGCGAATATCGTATGGCTCGGTACCCAGATGGGCGAGTAGCCAGCGCACGTCAGCGGCTAGCAGTGGGGGGTTCGCGCGTTTGGGGAGCACCTTGTTCATCGAGTCGAGTAGCTGGTCGATTGCGCGATCGTGGCTGACATCGCGAACGCGGGCCATCCTCAAATAGAAACTGATTGCGGAACGCATGGTCCGAGCGCCCCAGTACCGGTATCGTCGAGCTACGATCTCCAGCCAGTCGCAAATATCCGAGACCGACGGGGCTAGAGGATCAATGCCGCGCGCCTCGGCGTACTGTTCCCATCGTTCGCTCTCACGCCGATACTGATGTAGGGTGCTGGGTGCATACGCAAACCCCGCTAGTGACACCGCACGCTCATGCAACGCCGGCACGTCATTTGCTGCGACGATCGCGCGAATGTCCTCAATGTGGCGCGAATACTGCAGGAGTGCCCGCGTACCTGGGTCGTCGATGAGATTCCCTACGCCGCGGATGCGGAAATGATAGCGCAACGCGTGGCCGCAAATGCGCGCAAATTGCAAGGATTTAAGCGCTATCATGCGCCTTAGCCAATCGTGCAGCCACGGGAGTCCAGGCTGCAGCGGATCGATGCCAGCGAGCGCGGCATCCCGACGATACAACGAGATAACATACTCGTAGCGCCGGCGCGTCTCGCGCGTATAGTATTCCACCTGAAATGCTCGCGCGCGGGTCACCGCGCGTCCTGCTCATCGCGAAAGAGAAAATCACGCAGATTGAGGCCGCGGTGCCCTGGGCGATAATATACCGGCAGGGTGTGCAAGTCATGGTGTCGCAGATGCGCAGCGATTTCGATTTCAGAGAGGCCGTCAAAGACCGCTTGCGTGGCCCATCCTGCACGTAGCGAGTGTGTTCCCAGTTCCGCTACGGGCATCCCGGCGCGCCGCGCCAGGGACTTGAGCTGGGTGTCGAGCCATTTGATCTCCACGCGCGCATTCGTGATAGCGTGTTGCCCGCGTAGCCGACGGAAGAGCGGCCCCGAGCGCTCACCCACGAGCGCGAGCTGCCGCTTCAGATTACGAACGGGACAGATCAGCGGATCGGCTTCGAACGGCGTGAGATAGACCCACTCGCCGCGTCCGAAACGATCAGTTTTCGAGCGCGGCAAATAGATGCGCACGCCGCCGTTATCGCCAGGATGCAGATGTTCAATATCGATATCGCGTTCCTCGCTACAGCGAAACGCGCCAAAGAACCCAAGCGCGAGCATTGCGCACTGCTGGGTCGCCTTTACCGTGTGCGGCTGCGCCTGCTCAAGTAGACAATGCAGATCCTCGCGTAACAGCGCGGCCTTGCGATGCGGGGAGCCAGTTCCAAGCGTTCTCATAATGCCCTCGTAGACCAGGCGAAACGGCAGCGTTTGTGTCGGGTCCGGATGTGCGGTGATCCGATGCGCGAAGCGCAGCGCGCTCACAAAGTTGCGAATAGTCCCGTACTCGTAGCCAGCGTCGGCGAGCGCTGCGATCATGGCGCAGGCTGTTCCCGAATCCATCGGCAATGCGCAACGCTCCCAGCGCTGCGCGAGCGCCGCGGCGAGCTCAAGGTGTGATTGATAGTTACGAATGGTTGTGCGCGCGCGCGCACATTGGCTGTAGGATTCTACGCTTGCGCGCTCAGCGGGCGGCACGTCCATGCCGCCGACGCTCAAGACCACGGAAGTTCCAACGGTGGATCGCTGCATCGAGCGCCTCATTCCACTCGGTATGATGACAGTATGCTCTTCGGTATGGCTTCTCGTCAATCGGTGGATACGTGCGAGCAGATATCCCAGCTGCGGCGCTCGCGAGACCCCGAGTTGTACGAGCCGGCGAACACCCTGCGCATCATCGGCTGGAAAGAGTCGATGCCATTTGCCGGCGCGTTTGATTCTTGAAGTGTTCAGGAGAACTATCCACCTTTCACAAAACCAGGCAACAGGTATCACAGCATGCTGCCAAGCGAAGATGGAACGGTTATACAGAAAAACGTGGGTGCGCGCCAGACAGCAAATGTACGCGTGGCACGTCGGCACCCCGACCTTTTGACACGTGTTAACGTTAGCGGCGCCGCCGATGAAATCGTATCTTTGTTCGTGCCCGCGCGGCGGATCGGAATGGATCCCTGGTGGGGTGAAAAGGTCACCCTCATATCATTACCCCCGCGCAACTTGACGCGTCATTCTCGCCAATTATTTTTCAGATCATGGTTGCTGCGAGATTGCTTGTTTGCAGATCCACCCCCAGGTAAATCGCGCAAACCACCCAGGGGTGAATTTCACACCTTGGTCCGCACCCTAGCGTTGCCATGCCGTCGGATTGGATCAACGATAACGCCGCAATTAACCCAATTGTTATGTTTTCGTATATCCGCAGTTTGCGGGAGACCGAGACACATATGAACGGTGAAACGTACGCGAAGCGACGGCGCCTGCTGGGCGCTGCTGTAGACACTGCGAACCAAAAACAACATACCGCAAAGAGCGCTGCAAAGCGACAATCGCGGCCGTCGCGCAAGGGCCTCGACGTTGAACTTCGTCCAGTGATGTCTATCGAGGAGACCGCGGCCTACCTCAACCTATCGCCCCAGATGATATACGCCGAAGTTCGCAAGGGGCGTTTACCGATCGTTCAGTTCGGCCGGCGGAAACTGGTGGTCAGAGCCCTACTCGACGAGATGCTGATCGCTCGAGCTAAGGAAAACTGGAACCGCTGATCGTGGCAGTGAGTGCGTTGCGACAAGCCGATGGGTGGCCGAATCGGCCGACAATGACGCTCGAGGAGGCGGCTCGGCTGTTGGGCATATCCCGACGCCTTGCATACACCGCCGCAAAAGCCGGAGAAATACCGACGCTGCGGTTCGGGCGCCGGATCGTCGTACCAACGGCACGTTTGCGTGAACTCATTGAGGGTGGGGCACGCAGAGCCAAAGGGCCCTAGGACTTGCGCCGCGGTTCGGAAGACGTCGCGAGTGCAAGAAGATTCTCCACGCGCCGCTGTAACGCGCGCAGCTCGCGCTGTATCGCTCGTGCTTCGGCCGCGACAGCCGGCATGTTGGACTTGGAGCGAATCTTGCGCGACTTGCCGTCGCCCGAGCCACACGCCGCGGCGACGTCATCGAGTGAGATCTGCAGGCCGGCGGCCATGCGAGCCACCGTCTCGAACCGTGGCGCTTCTCGCTGGCCTCCCTCAACTCGGGAAATTACGGCCTGCGGCATACCGGTAGCCTCACTGAGACCACCCTGCGACATTTTCATCTGCTCGCGGGCAGATTGCAGCACCTGGCCTATGGCCCGCCCACTGGTCCCGCTGCTCTTGGCCTTTCCCTTGCCCGTTGCCACACCCTACAGAATTTACACGGCGCCCTACAGGACCTCTTGTCAATTGGTATATCATGGATTTACCAATTGGCATTATCGCCAACGGGATACGCGAGGGAATGCATGAGGTGTTCGATTGAGCGACGCAAGTCGGGTAGGTGGAGCGTTCGCTACAGTTTTACGAGCGGGGATGGCCGGCGGCGATTTCGGCGCGTCTCCGTCGAGGGCACGCGTAAGGACGCCGAGGCCGTCGCCGCCCGCGTTGCCCATGATCTGTCCCGTGGAACCTACGCCGACGCCGGTCGGCTCACCGTCGCGCAACTCTGCGAGGAATGGCTCGCGACGGCACTCTTGCATCTTGCTCCAACAACCTATAGCCGCTACAAGAGCATCGTCGACCTCCACGTCAATCCGGCGTTGGGCGCGATGCGCGTACGCGAATTGAACCGTCGGCACATCACTCAAGCAATCATCGAATGGCAAACCAAGCATCGCAGCGACAAACGTAAGGGACCCCTGAGCGACACAACCGTACGCCATCACTTTACAACGCTTGCGACGCTGCTGCAGTACGCCGTGCAATCCGGATATCTCGCAGTCAATCCATGTCAGAACATTAAAGCGCCCGCGCGCTCTACGGCCGAAGCTCAGCCCGTATCGACTGAGGCGTTGCAAACGTTACTAGACCTAGCCGATTTGGACATGGGCACGGCCATTCTTATGGCGATCGGTACCGGATTGCGCCGCGGCGAGATATTGGGGTTGCGTTGGGCGGATGTCTCGCTGGACTTGGCCTTGGTCCGCGTACGGCGCAGCCTAAGTGTTTCGCGCGGAAAACTGGTGATGAAGACACCCAAGACGAAGAAGTCACTTCGCACCGTGGCGCTTCCCGCGTTCCTTATTACCGCGTTACGGGAACAGGAGGCGCGTCAGCGCGAGCGTTACGACGCACTGGCTATACCGGTAACGCCGGACACGCCAGTCTTTGATTGGTTCGGTGAGGTTTGGAATCCGACGAACTTCTCGTCGATCTTCTACCGCCTCCACAAGAAAGCCAAGCTTTCGTGCCGCTTCCATGACCTGCGACACTCGTTTGCTTCAATGCTTCTGCAGCATCAGATCAATCTGAAGATCACAAGCCATCTGCTTGGCCACGCGTCCATTACGGTCACCGGCGACACGTACGCCCATGTCATCCAGGAGCAGGTCCACGAAGCGGCGCTCGTCCTTGACTCTGCACTGGGCGCAGCCGTGCGGAAGAAAGTGCCTCCCACTACGAACCTGCCCATGCTTAGCAAGGCTGGCCTGCCTGATGACGACCGCCGTTGACAGCCGATGACCGCAATGAAAAAGGCCACCCTGTCATTCGGAGATTGGCCTCACACGTTAGTCCAAGGCACCGTACAAACTGGCACCATTACTCGCGATTGGGAGGGTTCAGGTCCTTCACGGTGTCTTGGTAATCGGCGGCATCGTCGAGGTGGCGCAACCTTCACGCTTCCCCATAGGTTTCAGGTAATCGAACATATGTTCGATTACCTGATTAGGCGTCGATCTGTCGGTCGAGCAGAGTTTCCAGGCCTTCGGGGGTACAGCTCTTGATGCGTGAAAGCAGTTTTCGGGAAAGCCGTGTCATTACATCACTACCCGGAGGGGGCATTCGCTCGGGCGGGACGGCGCTGTCTTCGGAGCCGACGATCACCCGAGCGACGTCGCGCCACGTCACCCGCGCGGCGTCTTTGTCGGTCATGCCGGCCGCGACGAGCAGCTCGTGGGTGCTCGCTTTCTTTCTCTGCTCCTTCAGTGTGTCGATCAGGTCGATTGCTGGATTGCTTAGAATATCGCCCGATTTTACGAGATACGCGAAAAATTTCGAGAGCGCTGTCGCAGCCTTTCGAGGCGCTTCGGTCCCACTCAATGATTGAACGTGAGCGATTAGTTGTGGGCTGCGAACGGATGCCAAGTCGACGACGCATTCCTGCTCGAGGAAACGCCGAACGAGGCCCGCGTACTGAAAAGTGGCGGGGCCAGGCGATTCTGCAAGCCACCGGGTCACAACCGGCGCCGCCTGATGCGAGCGTGGCACGTAGCAATTTTACACGTAAGAATTGCACAAGTAAATTTGTTACGTGTATATTTGTTACATGATTCTAGCGCAGGGTAGGGCCTTACGCCTGGTCGCTGGTGCCGGTGCGCCAACCGAGCGAGATCCTTTTGGTTGCGGCGCCCGGGCGCTTTCGATCCGGCAGCCCTGGGCTTGGGCAATCCTTCATGCAGGCAAGCGCGTGGAAAACCGAACCTGGTACACGCCCTACCGGGGGCCGATTTACCTGCATGCAGCGCTACGGGTCGACTATGATGCGATTGAAGGACTGGCCGAAGTGATCCAAAGGATCACCCCCCGTCCCCCGGCTTACCGCGGGGCGATTGTCGGAAGGGCCGATTTGGTCGACTGCGTTCCTCCCGAGCAGGCTCCTGCAGATCAGTTCAGCTGGGCAATGGGCCCGTGGTGCTTCCTTCTTGAAAACGTTGTGGCATTCGATAAACCAATGGCGCTAAGGGGGTCCTTGGGCTTGTTCTCTGTCGACCCCCGCATGGAACTAAAGATCGCCGCGCTCGAGGCAACCTGACAAAGTCAAGTGCGTAAGCCACTATTCGCGATTAAATGTTGACTTTGTAATGGGTATGCGCCTACAATGGTCGCATGACCGATGAGGATCGTTACGGGCGCAAACTCGGGAAAAAATTCGAAGCCATCCGTGGGCGACTGTGCTCATCTCAGGAACAAGATGATGCGCCCGACGCTGTGGCGGCGTACATGCTGAGGCAATTCTTGCTTGAAATGCCCCAATTCAAAGACCGCATCGCTGATGCCGTACGTGCCATTGAAATGGGAAGCTCGCTCTTCGACGATGTCGACGCGCTTAATCGAATAAAGCGAACCACCAACGGGTCTCCTGCGGAGGATCACTTCATCCAATCGATGAGGGAAGTGGTGGAAGAACGCAAGGACGCGCGTGAAATTCTCCGTCGCCTCGCAGCGCGTGGTATCGATAGTTACGGACACATCCTCAAAAATCAAACCGGTTATGCGGACGACGTCGCCTGCCAGCAAGCATTCGCGAAACACGCCATAGAGATTGAACGGTGCTTCATCAACCGTATCTTTGCGAAGGCTGGATTTGCACCATCGATGGTTGCGGCGATAAGGCCTAAGGAGAGCACGCGTTCCCTGCTTGATCTCCAAATTGTAGGCGACAAAAAGTGAACGTGATCCACGCGTCCTACGATGACGGGATATTGGTGGTCGACGTCGACGGGCATAAACAACGCGTTCGCTATCGAACTGCGGAGATGTTGCCGTTAACTCAACTTGCGGCCGCGCCGCAGATCACCGAACTGTTCGAGTTTATGTTGACCTGGTATGCTGCGGACAGGCTTACGCCGCGGGCAAAGCATAAGTGGGCTCGCGAGTTCACCATCAATTTTCCAGTATCGCGTTTGGGTGCATGGACCGCAATAAAAGCCGATCTCGAAGAGCTAATCTGGCAATCAACTGGCGATTACGTTACGATCATTCCGTTCGCACGTCCGAGCCGGTGCTTCCACCGCGATAGTGATCCGCGATTCTCACTCGAACCCCCACTCCCGGTCTCCGTCGTTCTACTGAGCGACGGCCTTGACAGCCTTTGCGGAGCATACGCCGCATTAAAGAGTCCCGTTGAGCGGCCAGCGTTCGTTTCGATCTCGACGCTCTCGCGCAAAGGCGCCCGTCTAAACGAAATAGTGGAAGGGCTGAGGTCTTTGCACGGGGAGCGCCCAATTTTTCATCGGATTCCGATGAATCTCGTCAAGGCTCCCCGTAAAGCGGAGCGCAGCCAACGATCGCGCACGATGCTCGCGATCACGGCCGGCCTGACGGTCGCAGCCGCTTACGGATCGCGCGTGGTACGGGTCTCGGAGAATGGTATGGGAATTCTCAACTTACCGATACCGTGGTTGCAAGGACCTCATGAGTCCTCGCAAGTTCTACACCCCAGCAATCTTCAGCTCTGGCAAAAGGTTTCTAGCGCATTAGTTAACGGCGCCGTTATCGAGTACCCCAATCGATTCAAGACGAAGGCACAGATGCTGCGCGAGCTACCGCCCGAGGCGTACCAGTCCATCCGCCAGACGTCTTCCTGCGATGCGCCGCAGCGTCGCGATAAATACCCCGATTGCGGGCAGTGCGGTTCCTGTACTGTCCGTCGCTTGGCGTTGGAAACCGCAGGCCTAGTACAATACGACGTTACTTACACTTCGAAGCCTCCGCTCAAGCGGGCTTACGAGGCGCGCCGTCTGCTTGATGACCAGCGTGAGCGATTCAGTAAAGCGCTCGCGCAACCAGACCCCTGGCGTGCGCTCGTCAAGGCGCAGCCGACGCTCGAAAACATTGTTACAAATGGAACTGATACCGCTCATCAGGCCATCCTAAGCACGATCGAATTGCTCAAGTCACATGTTGACGAGCTCAGCGCGGTTGAGCATCTAGCGCATGTTATCTAATTCGGCTATCGATCCAGCCGCGTTGGGTGCCAACATCGCTCACGCGCGAAAGAAGCTCGGCTTAACGCAAGACGCCCTCGCCAGGCAGCTTGGAATCACTCGTCAGACGCTGATCACTTTCGAGTCGGGTCAACGGATGCCGGCTGATAATCAGCTGAAGGCGATCGCCGATGCCGTCGGTTCGTCTCTTCGCGATCTTCTAAGTTTGGGGTCGCCAGACGAGGCAGTATCAGTGCGTTTTCGCGCGCTACGTGGTGCTGGCGAATACAAGAGTGCGCTTGATACGCTTGAGGATTATGGCCGTCGCTATGTGTTTCTTGAAGAACTTGCTAACGACCGCAGTGTTCGGCGCGAACCGCCCATCTTGCGCTTAGATCGCGTATCCAATATTGAGCGAAGCGCCGATCAGCTCGCCACCAGTGAGCGACTAAGATTAGGTTTGGGCGACGGACCGTTGCCGGAACTTCGCAAAGTATTGGAGGAAGACGTTGGATTACGCATATTCGGTCTAACCGAACTCCAGAAGACCAAAGTCTCGGGGCTATTCGTCTATAGCCGACAGTACGGCGCGCTCATTGGCTTCAATACTGGCCACGATGCACGCCGCGTGCGCTGGACGCTATGTCACGAATATTGCCACTATCTGACGGAGCGTTTTGAACCTGAGATTACACGTGATGATCAGATAGGCAGGCGTGACAAGCGCGAGCAATTCGCCGATGCCTTCGCGGCCCGGTTTCTTATGCCGGCGACGGGCCTTAGTCGGCGCTTTACCGATATGTTGGAAGATGCCAATGGCACAATGACAGTCGCGCACCTGGTGATGCTCAGCCAGTTCTTTGAAGTATCGTTTCAAGCGCTTGTGCAGCGGCTTGAGGAACTTGAGTGCATCACAAAGGGCACGTACGCGATGCTCAAAGAGCGCGGCTTTAAGCCGCGCGAGGCAGAGGGTATTCTAGGCCTGGAATCACGCAGCGCATTTGAAAGACTGCCGTTTCGCTATACCTTCCTCGTCGCCACCCAATACTGGCAGGGCAAGCTTTCCGAGGGCGATGTGGCAGTTTTCATGCATACCGATCGCTTGAGCGCGCGCGAGATAATTCAAAAGATTCCGGAGCTCGGAAGCGACAATGACCTCAACCTCCGGATTGGAGTGCCTCGCTGAGACAACTCGCCTGCGATGCGTGCTCCCTTTTAAATCTAATTGCGACGGGGCATATGTCAGAAATAATTGCATCACACAGCCTTCTGATCGCACCGACCGTATTAGGCGAGGCGCTTTGGATCTATCGCGATGACGAACGTTCAGAAAAAGTTCTGATCAATGAAGGCCTCATTCGCGAGCTGCATCCTGCTTTACAGATCGCAACCATTTCTGACGCGGAACGAGCGCTAGCGATCGCGCTTACTAAGGAAATGGACGATGGCGAGGCAGAAACACTCGCCATCGCATCATTGCGGACTGTCCGAATGTGCAGTGACGACCATGCGGCTCTACGCGTCGCTCCACGAGTGTCGGTCGTTACCGTGACGACCCTCGAATTGTTGGACGCATGGGCTAGCGCCCAATCGCAGGCTCGCGTGAGGCAAGCTCTAAGGTCGCTGCGAAAGCGCGCAAATTACACAGCTCCACGCAGTCATCCGTTGCGTGATTGGTTCATCCGCGAGTCCAGCGAGTAATGGTAAGATTCGAACGTAGGCTGCCGAGCACTTATGCCGGGGGACCGTAATATTAGCCACCGCCAGTCGGCGGCTTCGCGTCAACCGGACCCGGCGCCGGCGGATGGTACGGAACCCTGAAGATCCAAGACATCAACCTAAGCAGTTTTTCTCTCATGAGGCATCGTTACGCGGCAGCGGAAGCACCGTAATATTTTACTCCAAGCCGTGCGATAAGTTGCGAAGTGCGTCACTCCGCCATGTGTGCATCAGGGGCCAGTGCCTGTCACGTTCGGCGGCGACCCGGTATGGCGGCCTCATGGCGGCTCGAACGGCTAAGTGGTGCCCAATCCGTGCCCAACGTTTCCCGATAGATGTGGAAAACGCCCGTAAATACGGGCGTAAGTTGGTAGCGCCAACGGGAATCGAACCCGTCTTTCCGCCTTGAAAGGGCGATGTCCTAACCGATAGACGATGGCGCCATAGGGTCCAAGGCCTAATTCAACACAGGATTGAGTGGGCTGTCAACCACTTCCCCCGGCTGTATGCCCGGCATGAAGGCCTCCCAGTCGGCATAATGCTGTTTGCGGGTCGGCTCGATGAGCCGGATGCCGTCCGCGATGTAGATGACCGTCATCACCGCGCGCGGCTGCGTCGACGTGTTCGCGCCCGTGTGATGGAACGTCCAGCCCGAGTGAAAACTCACCTCGCCGAGTTCGAACGGCTCGTTCACCTCCTTGAAGCGACCGCTCTCCAGTGCTTGCCGCAGGCTGCGCTCGCTCTCATCCGAGATTTCCAGATCGCGTCCGAACGCCATGCGGTGGCTGCCGGCGGCGAACGCGAGCGGTCCCATTTCGAGCGGCGTGGCTTGCAGCGGCACCCATGCGGTGATCGTCTTCTCGCTGGAAAGCGGCCAATAGAATTGATCGGCATGCCACGGCGTGATGCCGCCGCCAGGTTCTTTGTACAGCGCTTGGTCGTGATACAGCCGCACGCGTTTCACGCGCAAAAGCTGCGCAGCCAGCGAAGCCAAACGTTTTCCGAAAACGAATGCGCGCGTTACCTCACTCGTTCGCCAGAGATTCGTGACTTGCAAGAACGCTTTGTGGTACGTATCGCGATCTTCGATCGGCGCGGTATTCGTGTTGCGCCGTATCACTTCTGTGGAGACATGCTCGCGAAAATACGCGAGCGTTTCCGCATCGAAGACGTTCTTGATCTTTACGAAGCCGTCGCGCTCATAGGCCTCGATTATCTGCCGATCGGCGATTGCGGGGCGATGAATTGCTTCGAATTGCGGCCCTTCGCCGGCGACGCCGGCGTGACGTGCGTCGTGAACACCGTCTTCTTCGCGGTTGCTATCGTCAGCGTCCCTTCGCCGTTCTTCTGCGTGCGGGTCCATTCCACGACCAATACGTTCGCGTGGCCTTTCATGTCCTTCGTGATGTCGAGCCCTTTAGCCGGCCAATCGATCACGCCCACGGGCCGTCCATTCGCCCAAATCGCAAAATTGACGCCGTGCAGCTTCGCGTCGGTTTTCGCGATGTATTTGTCGCCCGGGCCGACGGTTGTCGCTTGATCCGGCGGCAGTGTGGAATTGGCTTGCGCCTCCGTCGTAGAAGAAGGCTGCGGAGTTTGCCCCGCCGCGCTGCGCACACTCGGGTGGCAGCCCGCGATGCTCGCTGCTAAAAATACGATGCCGAGCGAGCGGAGAATGACGGTTCCTTGCATGCTTGCGTCATTCCACCGCCCGCTGCGCATCAAACACGTGGGCCCGGTAGGATTCGAACCTACGCGCAACCAGTTATGAGCCGGCCGCTCTACCGCTGAGCTACAGGCCCCAGCCGGAGCCGCATTCGCTGAGCAGCGGTTCGGCTACTGCTTGCGGGCAAACGCACCGGCGCCCGGATAAATCGCTGCATCGCCAAGCTGTTCCTCGATAGCCATCAACCGGTTGTACTTTGCAATGCGATCGCTGCGCGAAAGCGATCCGGTTTTGATTTGCCCGGCTCCGGTTGCAACGGCGATGTCGCTGATCGTCGTGTCTTCCGTCTCACCCGACCGATGCGAGAGCACCGCGCTGTACCCGGCTTTGTGCGCCATCTCTACGGCGTCCAGCGTCTCGGTGAGCGTGCCGATTTGATTGACCTTGATGAGAATCGAGTTGGCGATGCCTTCGCGAATGCCGCGCGACAGCCGCTCGGTGTTCGTTACGAACAAATCGTCGCCGACGAGCTGGCACTTCGAACCAATCGCGCGCGTGAGTTTCGCCCAGCCGTCCCAGTCGTCTTCGGCGAGACCGTCCTCGATCGAAATGATCGGATACTTGGCGATCAGCTCGCCATAGTACGCAACCATCTGATCCGAGGTGAATGCGCGATCTTTCGTGAGCGGATAGTACTTACCGTCCGCAAAAAACTCCGTCGATGCCGGATCGAGCGCAATCGCAATGTCGGCACCCGGTTTGTAGCCGGCGCGCTCGATCGCCGAAACGATGATGTCCATCGCTTGTTCCGGCGTATCCAAACGCGGCGCGTACCCGCCTTCATCGCCGACGGTCGTGGGCTGACTCTGCTCGTGCAGCAGTTTACCCAGCGCGTGAAACACTTCAGATCCGTACCGGACGCCTTCGCTCAGCGACGGTGCGCCGATTGGAACGATCATGCACTCTTGAAATTGCAGCGCGCCTTCGGCATGTTTGCCCCCGTTGATCACGTTCATCATCGGCACGGGCAACGTTGCGGCGGACGGGCCTCCGAGATAGCGAAACAGCGGCAGCGACAAGCTGCTCGCCGCGGCGCGCGCCGTCGCGAGCGAAACGCCGAGAATGGCATTCGCGCCGACCTTCCCTTTGTTCGGCGTGCCGTCCGTTTCGATCAAGCGGCGATCGATTTCGCGCTGAGACGTCGCATCCAAGCCTTCGATTGCCGAACCGAGCACGTCGTTGACCGCCGTGACGGCTTTGAGCACGCCTTTCCCGTTGTAGCGTTTGGAATCGCCGTCACGCAGCTCCACCGCTTCGTGCGCGCCCGTCGACGCGCCGGACGGAACCATCGCTTCTTCGACCGATCCGAAACTCGTGGCGACGCTCACCGCCACGGTGGGATTGCCGCGCGAATCGAGCACTTCGCGCGCATGCACGCCTTCGATGAGCGGACGTCCGCCGCCGCGCAATGATTCGAGCGACATTCCCTTACTTCTCCAAAATCCAGCGTTCGAGGTCGTGTTTGCGCGTCACGTAATCTGCGGGTTGGAAGAAAATCGCCAGTTCTTTTTCCGCGCTCTCGTGCGAGTCGCTGCCGTGCACCAAATTCCGGCCGATGGTGGATGAAAAATCGGCGCGAATCGAGCCGGGCGCGGCACTCAGCGGATTGGTGGCGCCCATGATCTGCCTGCAGCCCGCGATGGCGTCCTCGCCCTCCACGCACATTGCGACGAGCGGCGCACTGGTGATGAAGTCGACCAAGCCTTGAAAGAACGGTTTGCCTTCGTGCTCGCCGTAGTGCCGGCGCGCGCGTTGGCCGTCGAGCTGCATGAGTTTCATCGCGACGATCAGGTAGCCGCGGCGCTCGAAACGGGTGATGATTTCGCCGACCAAACCGCGTGAAACGGCGTCGGGTTTGCAGAGGATCAACGTGCGTTGGATTGCCATAACCGCCGGGGAATACGGGCCGCGGGCGAAGCAGGCCTGCACCCCGAAGCAACCGCCGTGCCCCGATTCAACCGTATCTCTCGCGTCGCGGTCACCGGCAGCACCAACGACGACATGGCGCGCATGCTAGGCGAGGAGCGGGCACGCGGACTGACGCTTGTCGCAGATTATCAAGAGCAGGGTACCGGCCGCAAAGGCCGCTCGTGGCTCGCGCCGCCTGCGAGCGCGCTACTCTGCACGATAGCATTGCCCGACGCGCTGCCGGCCGCCGATCTCTGGGCGGTGCCCTTTTGGACTGCGCTCGTGTTGCGGGACGCGCTCGTACAATTCGGTGTGCAGCCGCGACTGCAGTGGCCCAACGACGTACTGCTCGAAGGTCGCAAGGTCGCTGGAATTTTGTGCATTTCGCGCGTCACGGGCGAATATGCCTGGGCGGGTTGCGGCATCGGCGTGAACGTGCGCCGTCCGGTGGATCCGCAAGCGGTCGCCGCAATCGTGCCGCCGCCCGCGTATCTTTCCGACGTCGCGAAAGAAATCGAACGCGAGGACGTTCTGCAAGCGCTTCTACGGCGCGCCGACGAGCGCTATGACGAGCTCTTCGGTACGGCACGCATCGCGCGCGATTGGGAGATCGCCGCCGGAATGCCCGGCGCGCGATATCGCATTCTGCTCGACGGCGACGATGACCCGTTTGAAGCAACAGCGCTCCGTCTTTTGATCGGCGGAGCGCTGATTGTCGATCACGACGGCGCGCAGCGGGAGGTTACACTCGCCGATGCACGCGTTTTGCGAGCGTAGCCCTACTTCACTACGCCGCCCAAGGCGATGTTGGCCGTTTTGAGTGCGGTAACGGCCGCGCCTTCGGATCCGCCGTCGATGCTCAAGCACAGATTTGACGCCGCGTTCACAGCCGCGGGCTTTGGAATCATCTTCGCGCTAACGCCGGCGTCTTTGAGCGCTTTGGTAGCGATCATCGTGTCGGCATTACTCGAGAAGAACAGTATGACGTCAGCCACGTTCCACCACTACTTTGCAGAAGTGCCGTGTACCAGTTTGTCCAACCCGGAAGCAACCTCGCTCAGTTCCGAGACGCGCGACACGGCCTGTTGAAGCCGGCTGCTCATCTCTTGCGAAAGCGTATCGATGACGATCATGTCGCCGTGCAGTTCTTCGTTGACGGCTTTCAGCTCGGCAACCTTGCCGCTGCTCTGGCCGTTCGAGAGATCCGCGATGAGTTGCCCGGCGCGCTCCACTGCGGAGCGCGTTGCTGCGACGTGGTCGCCGGAGACTTCGCCGCCGACAATCGTCACGCCGAGTTCCTTCGCGGCTGCACTGACTTGCTCGCTGCGTGTGGCGATCGCCTTCGAGATGCGCTGCACCACCGGCACCGCAACCAGCAGCGCGATGATCATCGCAAGGAATCCCCACAGGATGAACGTTTCGGTCATGTGATCGATGATGGCGGTGATTTGCGTCATCGGAATGCCGTACCAGCGCGCGCCGATGACGTTGTTCTGGTCATCCGTAATCGGGTCCAAACGCGTGAGGTATTCGGTTCCGCCTTCGGTGTCGGAGCCGATCCAGGGCTTCCCGCTGACGATGTCATGTGTGGCGTATCCGTCGACACGCGTATCGATGACGCGCGTGCCGTCCGGCTGACTAATCGTGCTGGCAACGATAGCGTCGCCGTCGAGCACCGCGGTTTGCCCGCCGAGCGCGTGCGTGCTTTCATCGACCAAATCGTAGAAGTGGTTGAGCAGCACGCCGCCGTAGATCGCGCCGAGCGTGCGTTCGTTGGCGTCGCTCATCGGCGCCGCGGCAATGAGCGCCAGGCCTTTGTTCACGTGCTCGACGACTTTATTGTCCTTACCGCCGTCCGTGACGTCCGCTTCGGTTTGCGGCATCAAGCCTTCGCCTTGCAGATCCGACGGCGACATCATCGCCGCGCTGCTCACGGTTTCACCGGTGAGCGCGCGCTGCACGTACTTGTCCGACGCGAACGAACCGCCCGTTCCGCCGTTGGCACGCGCGACCACTTTGCCGTTGGCATCGACAATGGTCAGGAACGAAAGACCCGAGGTGCGCGCGATGTTCGAGAGCTGGTCTTGCAGCGCTTTTGCATCGTGCGACTGCAGGCTCTTGCGCAGCGTGTCGGAGACGGCGTCTTGCGCAATCAGCAGGCGAATCTGGTCTTTGCGCGAGTCCCAGTATCCTGAGAACGCATTCGACCCGTTCGTGATCTCGGTCTGCCCGAGATCCATTAGGTCTTTGTGCAGCGTCAGTCGCGCGGCGACGACGCTGAAGATGAAAAACAGCAAGATTGCTCCAACGATGGTTCCGAGCAATCGAACGCGCAAACTCATACCGAGATTCCCTCCGCATCGGATTCATTGACTTTGAACTGCGCAAGCCGCCCGTCGATACGGCCGGCGTAATCGTTCATTTGCGACACCGAGCCCAGCATGCGCTGCGCGGCATCGGTGACTTCCTTGTTGACGTATGTAAGCACTTCGACCGATGAAGCGTTCTGTTGCGAGATTTCCGCGATATTGCGGAACGCCGCGTTCATTTCGTCGGAGTGTTTTGACATGTTCTGCGTTGCATCGACGTTGAGTTGGACCGAGCGCGTGATCTCCTCGATCGAGCGAATGACTTGATACGAGTTGCTGCTCATCGCGCGCGCGACCGAAGAGATCTCGGCAATCTGTTGATTCGCACCGAGTACGGCTTCGACGATGTCGTGCAGTGCGCCCGACGCCGACGCCGTGCTCGTGGCCCCTTCCTCGACGCGTTCGGTCAAGCGTTCCATGGCGCTGACGACTTCGTTGATGACGCTCTGCGTCGAGTTGATGTGTCCCGCAATTTCTTTGGTGGCCTGCACGCTGCCGTCGGCGAGTTTGCGGATTTCCGTCGCGACGACCGCGAACCCGCGGCCGTGCTCGCCGGCGCGCGCCGCCTCAATCGCTGCGTTGAGCGCAAGCAGGTTCGTTTGCTCGGAGATGCGATCGATGACCTTGACGATGTCGCCGATTTGCTCGGAGTTGCTGCCGAGCTGGCGGATGTCGTCCGCGAGTTCGTTGATCGTTGCGCGAATCATGTCCATACCGTCGACGATGGTGCCGATAGCCGTGCCGCCGCGTTTCGCGGTTTCCGATGTTTCGGTCGAGATGGACGAGAGCGAATCGACCTGCGCGGTCACTTGCTCGATGGAACTCGCCATGTTGCTGACTGCGAGCGAGGTTTCATCCAAGCTCCGCGTCTGCTCTTCGGCGGCCGCGGCAATGGCGTTGATCGTTTCCGTAAGTTGGGCAACCTTTTGCGTTGCGTGTTCCACGATGCGCGACTGCTCGGTGATGCCTTCGTCGAGCTGCCCTTGCGCGACCGCGGCACCTTCGATAACGGCAAGCGCGGTAGACGCGGTGGAGTGGAGTTCACTGCCGGCGATGCCGAGCTGCGCCCCATTCTCGTGTAAATTTCCGAGAAAGTCGCGCACGCTGAAGATCAGCTTGTTCAGCGCTATCGCGAGGTCGGAAAGCGCGCCGTCGGAAACGGCTAAATTCTTGGTAAAGTCGCCTTGCGAAACTTCGCGGATGCCCGCTGCGAGCGCCGAGATCGAATTCTGCAACCCTTCGGCGCGCGGCAACGCGACGCGTCCGTTGCCGAACAAGGCCGGGAATTCATTATGCCCATCCTGTTCGATGGGGACGATTTCGCCGGTAAAGAGCAGGCTGAGCACGACGCCCAGGACGGCAAGGAGAACCGCTTTCGGCAGCGCGTCCGGTAAATGGCGTTGCGTGCGCACTTCGAAGTCGAGCGCGGCGACGACGAGCGCTAGAACCGGGGCAATCGGCACGCCCACTAAAGCAGCCGTTATGGTGATCAGCGTCAGCAGCACCAGTTCGAGCCCGGCGTATTGCGCGGCGTACCAGACCAAAACCAGGCAAACGAGCGCGGCAACCGCCGCCACGGCAATCCGGGGCAGTATCCCTAGCCGCGCGCGCCAGGCTACCAGTCGAGCTTGGATCACAGGCACCTCGATGGTCGAACACACCAAATGGCAACCCAAGGCAATTACCTTGGGGCCATATTGGAATCTACGGCTAAACCGGTGGATTATTTAGTAAGCAGGCAAGCGTGCCGAATCTGCTAGCTGCGTGCCCGGCTGCGTTTTTCGCAGACCTCGCAGAAGTGCGGCATCTTGTTGTCGGTCTCGAAGATGGAATTCGAATAATACATCGCACAGCGCGCGTTGTAGCAATGCTTGAGACCGATGGCGTGTCCGAGTTCGTGCACGCACTCCTTGAGCGTCCGCTGGAAGAGCACGTTTTCGTCGGACTGCTCGCCGTAGAATTCACCGCGCAGGCGGTGCATCGATATGACCGCGACGCGGCGCTGCTCGTCGGCATCACCGAAGACGAACCGGTGCGAGGTTTTGTACAAATCGAAGTCCGTGATCGCGAGCAGCAAGCCGCCGTCGTCCGGATACTGGCGCACGACTTTCGTCGTCAAGGTCGAGACGAACATTTGCTGACGCGCGCTGTTGACGGCGCTGCGCGGTACGGCCAGTGCTCGCTCCACCTTGACGCGGTAGAGAAAGCGCTCCTCCAAGCAAAGTCCCAGGCGTTCTACAAACGCGGAGTCCATAGCGTTGATCGGAACGATGCGCAGATCCGTGTCCATTTTAAACGGCGCTCCGCCTAGCTCCGCCGCCCCCCATCAAGATGGGGCCCCCACTACCATGGCGCGCATAAACATTTGTGCTAACATAAGCCGTCCCCGTGGGCGCGCCTAGCAAATGTGTGATCAACATCCTTGGGGCGGTTCTTTTCGACGCGGGCGCGAAGACGCCCCGCATGGTAGTCGGGATCGGGATGGACCTCGCCGAGGTTGCACGCTACGGTTCGACGCGGAGAAGCTCGCGTGGTTCTCGCGCAAGGTGTATACCGAAGAAGAGATGACCTACGCGATGCGCAAGCGCAACTGCGCGGAACGCTTGGCGGGATTTTTCGCCGCGAAGGAGGCGACGCGTAAAGCGTTCGGCCACGCGATTCCGTGGCGAAGCGTCGGCGTCTCGCACGAGCGCAGCGGCAAACCGATTATCCGGCTCTTCGGCGCGGCGGCGTCACTGATCGAGCGGCGCGGCATCATGACGATCCATTTGACGATTACGCACACCGCATCGATGGCCGCGGCCCTGGTCGTGCTCGAAGCGCGGGGTTCCTTTTAATATGCGTGTGCTCACGCCCGCGCAGATGCGTGAAGCCGACGCGCAGGCATTCAAGCAGGTCGGAGACGTCGCGTTGATGCGCGCGGCAGGCGAACGCATCGCGCAAGTTGCCGCGCGGTATGCTCGCTCGCGCGCGATTGTCGCGTTCGCCGGTCCCGGAAATAACGGCGGAGACGCCTTCGCCGCGCTCGCGATGCTGCCCGGTTACGACCGCGTCATCTACGCTCAGGATGCGCCGAATCCGTCCGGGGCGCGACGCGACGCGGAAGAGCGCGCACGTAGCGCGGGCGTGCTGCGCAAACCATTCCCAAGTTCGATCGCGCAAGCTCGCGATGCGCTCGCGGAGTGCGGCCTTGCAATCGTCGGCCTTGTCGGTACCGGCGCGCGGCTGCCGCTTCCGGAGATCTACGTCACGGTAATCGCCGCCATCAATGAATCGAACGTACCGAGCATCGCGATCGATATTCCACCGGGGATCGATGGCGAGCACGGCGCAGTGGTCGAACCGGCGTTGCGCGCAAGCGCGACCGTCACGCTCGCAGCGTTGAAGACCGGCTTACTGCTCGAACCCGGGCGCGACCACACCGGCGACCTCTGGCTCGGCGACATCGGCCTGCCGCCCGCAACGCTCGACGCGCAGCCGCGTACCTTTGCTGCGCTCGACGATGCGGAGTTTCTCTCGCTGCTTCCAAAACGCGCGGAAAGTTCCGACAAGCGCAGCGCGGGCGCGCCGCTGATTCTCGCGGGTTCGCAGCAGTTTCCGGGCGCTGCGGTACTGAGCGCAATGGGTGCCGCGCGTGCCGGTGCCGGCTATGTGACGGTCGTCACTTCTGCCGGCGCTGCTGCGTCAGTTCGCGCGCACCTCGTCGAGCAGGTGGTCGTCACGATCGATCCCGGCCACGATCCGCAAACCGTCGCCGCCGACATTCTCGACGTCGCGAAGCGGAATTCCGCACTCGCCGTGGGGCCGGGTCTCGGCTTGGACGATAGAACCGGCGAGATCGTACGCGGATTAGTGAAAGCATCCGATCTGCCGATTGTCGCGGACGCGAGCGCGCTCTTTCATTTCGCGAAGAACTTGGAGATGCTGCGCGGCAAACGCATCGTGCTGACGCCGCATGCCGGCGAGTTCGCACGCCTTTCCGGAAAAGGCACGGTACAAGAAGGCGAACGCGTGGAGCGTTTGCGAGAATTCGTCGATCGCACCGGCATCACGACGTTGCTGAAGGGGCAGTCAACGCTGATCTACGACGGCACGACGATGCACATCAATACCACCGGGACATCCGCCCTTGCGACGGCCGGAACCGGCGACGTGCTGACGGGCATCATCGCGACGCTGCTCTCGCAAGGTCTGTCACCCGTTGACGCTGCACGCGCAGGCGCATATTGGCACGGACTTGCTGCCAAACATGCCGCATCGCTCCGCCCGCGCGGCGTTATTGCGCGCGACGTCTTCGAATCGCTCGGCGCCTCGCTTCCGAAACCGCGTTCCGGCGACGAGGTGCTGCTGAGAATCTTTTAGGGATCGCCTAGGAACGGAAGCCAAGCCGGAAGACCTGGTGCGCGATTTATACCCCGAAGTTGCAAAGCGGCATCGTAGACGCCGGGCTTGCCGATATTTACGATGCTCAACACGAGCTGATAGCGGGTCGCCAGCCGGCGGCTGCCAACTCCCGAGCAAACTGAGCCCCAATCGCGTCAGCGGCGAGCGCAGTCCGTAAAACGGCCGCGGAATTGCGGCGGAGCATGCCGCGTCGGCAGCACTCCCGGGCACTGCGAAGCCGCCCTGCGTCGCTTGATCCGAAAACATGGCCGCGAGATCGAGTTTTCGCCAACCATGTTGTGTGGTACGCCGTAAACCCCGTCGGGGTAACAGCCTGCATCGTAATAACGGTTGTGGATGAAGCCGATGCATTGCTCAGGTCAGCATCAGGCGAAGTTGCATGTTGTTCAACCGCTGCCGAGCAGCGGCAACTGCGGAAGCGGAGCCGATGCGGACGTTTTCGGCGGCAGCGCCCCCAACCTACACGCGAGCCGACATAACCCCGTTGCCTGCAATGGCTTCGGCTAGCCGCGTGGCGCGCTGCAGTTGCTCAGCCGGCGAAGCTGCGCCGACCAGAAGCGTTAATGCAATGGCATGCAGCATTATTTATTCTCCTCGACGATTAGCCGGATTCTTCGGGTCGACGAAATCGTAGTAGTATGGGTCTTCTTCAAAGATCTCGTGTGCGCGAGGGTCCAAATCAGTTGCCGCAAATTCATTTTGCCAAACAGCCGGAAAGCGTATCTTATCCATCGGTGTAAACGCGTATTTGCGGGTCTTCCGGTTTTGAAAAATCGCGTAGATCCACCCAGCTGCACAAAGAACAACTACGGCGAGGCCTATCAAGAAATACGGGTCGCTCACGGCTGCTCTACACCCTCCCCACCATCAAATGATACCATGGGGTTACGACACAGCGTCTACCAGGAGCGATAGTCATGAAGCCGAAGCGTTTTGGGCCCATTGCGGTAAGAGCGGCTGCGATTGCCGCAGCATCAACCGGTGCCTTTGCGGTCGGCGCGCTCGCTATCGGTGCGCTGGCCGTCGGTGCGTTCGCAGCAGGCCGTATCTCGGTTGGACGCGCGCACTTCAAAGACGTGCGCATCGATCGGCTCACGGTCGGCGAACTTCGTGTCGAGGCGTCACGATGAGGGCGGTATCCGCCGACGGACTCACGCTGCGCCAGGCTGCGCTCATCGCCGGCCTTGCCTATCTGCTCAATCCCGTCTCGTATGCCGAGTTTACGTTGTACCCGCGGCTTGTCATTCCCGGAAACACCGAGCAGACGGTTGCGAATATCGTTGCACACCACGGAATGCTTTTAGCGGCGTTCTTTTGCTATTTCATCAACTTCATCGAGGACGTCGTTATCGCTTGGGCGTTGTACCTCTCTCGCGCCGGTGAACCGCGCGCTATCCGCGCTGGCGTCGCTATTTCAACTCGTGTATGCCGCAATTTGCTTCGTTGCCGTTCTCAACCTTACGACGGTTTATCGCATGCTCACGACGCCGGAGTACCGCGCAACCTTCGGGGTCGGGCCGCTGCACGCGCAAGTCAACCTCTTGCTCCACACGTTCCGCTACGATTATTCGCTCGCGCTCCTATTATTTGGGCTGCACTTGATACTGGTCGGTTCTTTAATCGTTCGCTCGCGGTACATGCCGTCGTGGCTCGGCGCCATTCTCCTCATCGACGGGCTGGGGTGGATAGTCATCGTGCTCGGGCCGTATCTTTATCCCAGTGCGAATATCGGTTTTGTCTTCATCACCTCACTGGGTGAGATCGTGTTCATGCTCTGGCTGCTTCTCGTCGGCTCTCGTCTTCAAGAGCCTGCACCTGCGCTCGCGTAAGCATTAAGGCGACTTGTCCGCGTAGTAAAACAGCTGCGGTTCGATCGAACTGCCGGTGATGCGAAGCGTGCCGTAGGAATACTCGCGTTGACGGCGGCGGTCGGTAGGCGAGCCGGGATTGAAGAGCAGCACGCCGTCGTGCCACCGGCAATACGGAATGTGCGAATGGCCAAAAAGAATCGCATCGATGTGTTCGCCTTTGAACGCATTCTCGGCGCGGGCCAGCGTCGAGCGTCCGGCGCCGTCATGCCCGTGCACAATGCCGATGCGGACCCCGCCGAATTCCAAAATTTTGCGCTTTCCGAAGCGGTGCTGCAGGTCGGACGGGTCGTTGTTGCCTGCCACCGCTTGCAGCGGCGCAATCGCTTCGAATAGCGGAACCGCCATTGCATCGACCATATCGCCGCAGTGCACGATGACGTCCACGCCGCGTAGGCCTTCGCGCAATGCGGCGGGCAGCACGCGTGCATGACGCGGCATGTGCGTGTCGGAAATGACGCCGATGGTTACGGTGGCGCCTGTTGCCAATATGCGGGCAGCCAATAGTAGAGTGTCGTGGGATCTTCCGGTTCGGCAAGCGCATCGAAATCGACGGGTATGCTTTGCGGTGCGTCGATGTCGCGGTCGATGGGACGCCAGTCCGGGTCGCGCTCGTACGCCGTCGATGGAAAACCGGTCATCGCGTAATTCGTTTGCGCGTCGACGAGCGACACGCCGTTCGGCAAACCGTCAAAGAGCGGGAAGCGCAGATGCATCAGATCGTCGAGCCACGCGCACACCGGGCAGTGGTCTTCCGTGCCGGGTGGACCGGTGAAAACTTTGTAGCCGCAGCACGGACACGTGTAGCGCATATCCATTTGCTACCCATCTAACCGAGAAGTTTGCGCAGGTCGGCCTCGTCGATGATGTCGATGCCGAGTTGCTCGGCCTTCGAGAGTTTGCTCCCGGCTTCGGTGCCCGCTACGACGAAGTCGGTTTTTTTACTTACCGAACCGGTCACCTTGCCACCGGCCTGAACGATGAGTTCGGTCGCCTCCTCGCGCGTAAGGGATGGCAGCGTTCCGGTGAGTACGAACGTCTTACCGGCGAATTTTCCGTCGGCGCCGCGCGCGCGTTTGGGCGCAGTCATCACGACGCCGGCCGCGCGCAAGCGTTCGACCATCGCGCGGTTGGCTTTCTGCTCGAAAAACAGCTTCGTACTTGACGCGACCTCGGGCCCGATGCCTTCGCTTTGCTGCAGCTCCTCGAGCGACGCATTTTCGATCGCGTCGACGGAACCGAAGTCGTCAGCCAATATCTGCGCGGTTTGCGTTCCTACGAAGCGAATCCCCAGACCGGTCAGCAGTCGTGCAAGCCCGCGTGACTTCGACGCCTCGATGTTGCGCAGCAGATTCGAAATCGTTTTTTCGCCGGTACGCGGCACGCGTTCGAGCTTCTTCGCGTCGAGCGCATAGACGTCGGAGATGTCGCGCACGAGGCCGAGTTCGGTGAGCTGCTGCGCCATTACGTCGCCGATGCCTTCGATGTCCATCGCACCGCGCGAACAGAAGTGGCGAACGCGTTCGAGCACCTGTGCCGGACACGCGGCGTTGGTGCACCGCGACATCGCCTCGCCTTCCGGGTGATCGACATCGCTGCCGCACACCGGACACTTGTCGGGCATGACGAACCTGCGCGGATTGCCTTTGCGTTCGCTCAGAACCGGGCCGACCACGCGCGGAATCACGTCGCCTGCGCGTACGACCAGCACGGTGTCGCCTGCGCGAATATCGTTGCTCGCGATATATTCGGCATTGTGCAGCGTTGCGTTCTGCACCGTGACGCCGCCGATCTTGACCGGTGCGAGCACCGCGTTCGGATTCAGCGTACCGGTTCGACCGACCGTAATCACGATGTCGAGCAGCTTCGTGCGCGCTTCGCGCGCTTTGAATTTATATGCGGTAGCCCAGCGAGGCTCGCGTCCTACGGCTCCCAGGCGATTCTGCACGGCCAGACTATCGACTTTTACGACGACGCCGTCGATTTCGTAATCGAGTTCGTCGCGGCGCATCTCCCACTCTTCACAAAACGCGATCACGTCGCTCATGTCCGCGCATTTTTTGACAAACGGGTTGACCGCGAATCCGAGGCGCTTGATGAACTGCAGCGCATCCCATTGCGTGCTCGGTTCGACAAGCTCACCATGACGATTCAGGTGGGTAAGCGCGCCCAGCGAGTAGCCGAAAAACGACAGCTTGCGCGCGCGCGTCAACTTCGGGTCGAGCTGGCGCACGCCGCCGGCTGCGGCGTTACGCGGGTTTGCGAAGACCGGCTGACCGGCTTCCACGCGCTTTTCGTTGAGCGCTTCGAAGTCGCTCTTTCGCAGATACACCTCGCCCCGCACTTCGATCTCTTCGGGTGCCGTCCCGCGAAGGCGCAGCGGAATCGAGTTTATCGTCCGCAGGTTGGGCGTCACGTCCTCGCCGACGCGCCCGTCGCCACGCGTTCCACCACGCTCGAACGCGCCGTTCCGATAGCGCAGCGACGTTGCGAGGCCGTCGATCTTCAGTTCCACGACAAAGCTGACCCGCTCGCCCGCCAGTTTGCGCACGCGCTCGTCGAACGCGCGCAGCTCGTCCTCGTTGAACGCATTGGAAAGACTGAGCATCGGTGTGTGATGCTCGTACGGCGCGAATTTTTCGGACGGCGCCGCGCCCACGCGCTGCGTCGGCGAGTCCGGCGTGCGCAGCTCCGGATACCGTTCTTCGATGTCGATGAGTTCGCGCAGCAATTGGTCGTACTCGGCGTCCGTGATCTGCGGGTCGTCGAGAACGTGATAGCGGTGGTTCGCCTCGTCGATCTGCGCGCGCAGCTCTTGCGCACGCGCGTTGGGCTGCTTGGCGCTCATACCGTGACGCGGCGTTTACGCGACGGGCTCATTACCTGAACCGGATAGCCGTCCGGATCGCCGATGATCGCGATGCGCCCGAATGACTCGTCGTACGGATCCTGAAACACCGGCACGTTGAAGGCGGCGCAATCGGCGATGAACCGGTCGACGTTGTCGACCGTGAACCCGAGTTGCAACGATCCGGGCCGAACCGCGACGAGTTCGGTCTTCGGATGCAAAACGAGCGTCGCTCCGTTTCCGAGTTCGAACTCCACCCAATTGGGGCTTTGGTCCGTTTTCAGTTTGAGTCCCAGAACGTCGCGATAGAAATCTCGCGACCGCGCGAGGTTCGCGCACACGAGCATCGCCACCCAGAATTTGGTCACGTAGTACCCTTCGACAAGCTCAGGGTCGTTCGATACCTCACGATGACAAACCTGATGTTATGCTTCTACGGCGACCCGTCCACCCTTCGCAAGGTCGTCCAAGACGCGCAGGTTCTCGCGCTCGAGCGCCTCGACCGAATTCGCGTCGGCGCGGCGATGGCCCACCGCGCGTTGGTCGGCGAGCACGGGCACCAGATACTCCCCGGTATACGAGTGCTCGTTTTTCGCAAGTTCTTCGGGCGTGCCGGCGCCCACGACTGTACCGCCGCGATCGCCGCCTTCGGGGCCGAGGTCTATCAGGTAATCCGCGGTCTTGATGACGTCCAAATTGTGCTCGATGACCAGCACGGTGTTGCCGGTCTGCACAAGGCGTTGGAGCACGTCGAGCAGTTTGTGAATGTCCGCGAAGTGCAATCCCGTCGTCGGTTCGTCGAGCACGTAGAACGTGCGGCCCGTCGAGCGGCGAGATAGCTCCGTCGCGAGCTTGACGCGCTGCGCCTCGCCGCCGGAAAGCGTCGTCGCCGGCTGTCCCATCTTGATGTAGCCGAGGCCGACGTCGCAGATCGTCTTGAGCTTGTTGTGAATGCGCGGAATCGCCGAGAAGAACGAAGACGCTTCGTCGACGCGCATCTCCAGCACGTCCGAAATCGTCTTTCCCTTGTACTTCACCTCGAGCGTCTGCGCGTTGTAGCGCTTGCCTTTGCAGACTTCGCACGGCACGTACAC
>Ga0209168_10000742_pt1 | contig 29010 bp, 26 predicted proteins | sample Coa_R1_FD_187156 | JGI IMG/M metagenome (GOLD analysis project Ga0209168, IMG submission 187156) | Surface soil microbial communities from Centralia Pennsylvania, which are recovering from an underground coalmine fire - Coalmine... | ecosystem: Environmental > Terrestrial > Soil > Unclassified ...
CCCCTGCAACCCCATCCCCAAAATCAACCCAACCCAACCGGCGAGGGCACAACTTTGAAACCGGACATTTCACTTGCTACAAAAACCGGACATTTTAACTTGCTACCAACACGGCTCCATCCCGCGTCCCGCAAAAATGTCTTGGAACTCACTCACCAGCTCATCGTGTATCAATCCATTTGAAGCGACCGTCTCACGGCTATCCAACTGAAATGCCCCGCCACTGAAATCCGTGACTCGGCCGCCTGCTTCTTCGACCATCAGCACGCCAGCGGCGGTATCCCACGGATTCAGATTGAACTCCCAGAATCCGTCAAAACGCCCGCACGCGACCGAGCACAAATCCAGCGCCGCCGATCCGGGACGCCTGAGTCCATGCGATCGCAATGTGATCTGGTGATAAAAATGAATGTTTGGATTCTTGTGCCGCTTGTGGCTGGGAAAGCCGGTGGACAAAAGCGATTGCGCGAGCTTCGGAATGCTCGAAACGTGAATCGATTTTTCGTTCAGATACGCGCCCTTGCCTCGCTCAGCCGCGAACAACTCATCGCGCGTCGGATCGTAACAGACTCCCGCAACCATTTGCCTATTTCTTTCCAGACCCATCGATACGCAGAACACGGGATATCCGTGGGCGAAATTTGTGGTGCCATCCAGCGGGTCGACGTACCAGCGGAATTCGCTGCCCGTATCGCGCAGGCCCTCTTCTTCGCCCAGAACATCATGCGATGGCCACATCTCACGAATGCGCTCGCGGATCAGCGCCTCTGATTTTCGGTCGGCAGCGGTGACCAAATCCGCATCACCCTTGTATTCAATCTTTATGTTGCGATCGAAGAACTCCAGCAGCAGAGCGCCGGCCTCCCGCGCAATTTTCTCAATCGCCGGAACGTATTCGAAATTTGGATTCATTAATCTCAAGTGGTCAGTGTCGCAGATGTCGCCCGCTGAAGGCAAAATCAAATCGCTTTCGCCAATTGAGCAGATTCGTAGAATCCATGCGAAAAGAGGGCTCTGCTTGCTAAAGTATTTAGATTACAAATGCGCCTGGTCATCAAAATCGGAACCAGTTTAATCGCTCCGGGAGGCCGAATCGATACCAAACAACTGCGTTCGTTGGTTGATCAGCTTGATCTTACGCATCACGAATTTCTGATCGTCAGTTCGGGCGCAATTGCTTCGGGCATGGCCAACCTTGGCCTCACTGAAGACCAGCGTCCGTCGAGCGTACCTTTAATGCAGGCCTGTGCCGCGGTCGGGCAAAGCGCGCTGATGCATACCTACGAGCAATTATTTTTTGGCAAAAAGATCGTCGCCCAACTGCTGCTTTCAAATGACGACTTCACATCGCCGTTGCGCTACAAAAATTTGCAGAACACGCTTAATCAGCTGCTGTGCCTCGGAGTCGTTCCGATCGTGAATGAAAACGACAGTGTTTCCGTCCGTGAACTCGTCGGTGCTTTTGGCGACAATGACGAACTCAGCGCGCTGCTCGCGGCTGCGGTGGAGGCGGACTGGCTGTTGCTGCTGACGGACGTTGACGGTTTCTACGCTTCTAACGGCAAGCGTGCGCGTTTAGTTCGCACCATTCGCGAACTGACGACGGAAATGGAAGCTCTGTGCAACGGCCATGGCAAGCTCGGCCGCGGTGGAATGCGGTCGAAATTGCGCGCCGCCAAGAGCGCCAGCGACGCCGGCGTGAATGTCTCCATCGTGAACGGACGCGACCCCGATGCAATCGGCAAAGCAATAACCCGCAAAGCAGGAACGTATTTTCCGCCGAAAAAGGAGAAAGTCTGATGGCGGGCAGCCCCGCTATTGCGCTTTTAACTCGCGAAAAGCTGGCACGGGCACGTGTGGCGGCCGCTACTCTGGCACAGCTCTCGACTGCACAAAAAAATGCGCTGCTCCTTGAAATTGCCGACGCATTGGAAAAGTACGCCAGCCGTATTCTTTGTGCCAACGAACAGGACCTCCAGCGGTCAGATCTCTCGGGTGCAATGCGCGATCGCTTACTACTGACCCCGGCGAGAATCGCGCAACTGGCGGCTTCGGTCCGAGAAGTCGTCGGGCTACCTGATCCGGTCAATGAAGTGCTCGAGGAGTGGACTCGCCCTAACGGCCTGCTGATCCGCAAAATTCGAGTTCCGTTGGGAGTGGTGGGAATTGTTTATGAGTCGCGGCCCAATGTCACAGTTGACGCGGCCGTTCTCTGCTTGAAGACTGGGAATGCCGTGGCGCTGCGCGGCGGCAAAGAAGCGGCAAGTAGTAATCACGAGCTGGCCGAAATCATGGCCGGAGTTAAGGGGTTGCCTTCCGGCGCAATCGAGTTGCTCGATTCAGGCAGCCGCGACACCGTGCAGGAACTCATCCGCGCTCGCGGCTTGGTTGATGTCGTCATCCCTCGCGGCGGACCGGGATTAATCACTCACGTGATGGAGAACGCGTTGGTTACGGTGATCGAAACTGGCGCCGGGAACTGCCACATTTTCGTTGACGAATCTGCAGATTGCGAAATGGCGAATCGCATTATCCTCAACGCCAAGACGCAGCGTCCGTCAGTCTGCAATGCTGCGGAGAAGTTGCTGGTGCACTCGCGGATCGCTTCGGAGTTCATTCCGCAGATCGCTCGCAAGCTGACCGACGCTGGAGTAGAGCTGCGTGGAGATGAAGCTAGCCGCCGAATTGCGCCGGACGTTCTTCCGGCAATCGAACAAGACTGGAGCGAAGAATACTTGCGGCTGTGTATGGCAATTCATGTAGTTGAGGACCTGGATGAAGTGATCGAGCACATAAATCGCTACTCGACAAAACATTCCGAATCCATCATCACTGCAAACCAAGACAACGCAAATAAATTCCTTCAGCAAGTCGATTCTGCCGCAGTTTACTGGAATGCATCAACCCGCTTTACCGATGGCGGCGAGTTCGGCTTCGGCGCGGAGATGGGCGTCAGCACGCAAAAGCTGCATTGCCGTGGCCCATTTGCGTTAAAAGAATTGACTTCGACGAAATATCAAGTGATCGGGACAGGACAGGTGCGGGGCTGAGAAGATGGCCGTATAAACCATATAGTCCGGGCGTCCACGCACGGGGGACCCATCTACGTAACGCTAACTTCTGTATACGTCCCGTAAACCTGCCGCAGAGCTTCGCAAATCTCGCCCACAGTGGCATAAGCGCGGACTGCATCAACGATGTACGGCATAGTATTTGCCGAAGAGATATTTCCAGTCGATTCAGCTCGCGGCTCTTGTCCGGCCGCCTTCTTCAGGTCCTCAAGCCGGCGCTGAACTTCTTCGTTCGATCTACGTCCCCGCAATTTTTTTAATTTCGCTGACTGATGCTGCGCGACCGATTCATCGATATAGAGTGTCTTTGGGGACTCTTCTTCAATCACGAATTCATTCACGCCTACAATGATCTTTTCCTTGGCTTCGACCGCCCGCTGATACTGATAGGAAGCCTCGGCAATTTCTTTTTGCGGATAGCCATGCTCGATTGCCTTAACCATTCCGCCCATTCCATCCAGTTTGCCGAAGTAGTCGAATGCGCCTTCCTCCATTTTTAAGGTCAAATTTTCCAGGAAATATGAACCCCCAAGCGGATCGACGGTCTGCGGAGCGCCCGATTCGTAAGCAATAATCTGCTGCGTACGCAATGCAATGCGTGCCGCTTCCTCAGTAGGCAGAGCGAGGGCCTCATCGTAAGCGTCGGTATGCAAGGACTGGGTTCCGCCCATCACCGCAGCCAACGCCTGAATCGCCACTCGCGCAATATTGTTCATCGGCTGCTGCGCCGGAAGCGAGACTCCCGCGGTCTGGGTATGAAAACGCATGAGCCAGGTACGCTGGTTCTTGGCATTGAAACGGTCTTTCATTACCAGATACCAGACTTTGCGCGCTGCCCTATACTTCGCAATTTCCTCGAAGAAATCGTTGTGGGCGTTAAAAAAGAAACTCAATCGCGGTCCAAAGTCATCGACATCAAGGCCGCGTCGTTGAGCCCATTCAACGTACTCAACCCCGTCATAAAGCGTGAATGCCAGCTCTTGCAAAGCAGTCGAGCCCGCCTCGCGAATGTGATATCCGCTGACGGAAATTGTATTGAAGCGCGGAGTGAACTTCGAGCCGAACTCAAAGGTGTCAATCACCAGCCGCATTGAAGGCGCGGGTGGATAAATGTATTCTTTCTGTGCGATGTATTCCTTCAAAATATCATTCTGAATCGTCCCGGATATTTTCTTCCAATCCGCGCCCTGCTTCTCCGCAACCACCAAATACATTGCCCACAGAATTGATGCCGGCGAGTTGATGGTCATCGAGACGGTAGTTTTTTCAAGGTCAATTCCGTTGAACAGAATCTCCATGTCCTCGAGCGAATCAATAGCCACGCCGCATTTTCCAACTTCGCCTTCACTCGCTGGATGATCCGAGTCGTATCCCATCAACGTCGGCAAGTCGAACGCCACCGACAACCCGCTGCCGCCGTGCTCCAAAAGATATTTGTAGCGTTGATTGGTTTCTTCGGGAGACGCAAACCCAGAGAACTGCCGCATGGTGAAAAGTTTGCCGCGATATCCGGTAGCGTGAATCCCGCGCGTAAAAGGCGGTTGGCCAGGATAGCCAAGGTATTTCTCGTATTCCCAGTCTTCGGGAAGATCAGCTTGCGTGTATAGCCGCCGAACCGGAACGCCAGAAATGCTGGTGAAGCGTGCGCGTCCGTTCTCATCGAGATTTGTTCCTGCGGGCGCTCCGATTGGCTTTTCGGGAGATTTTTCAATAGTCGGCAGCAAGGTCTTCTCAGCCCAACGTTTTTCGGATTCGGAGGGATGGCGATCCTTGGTTATATCCGCGATGGGCAACTCTGTGATGGGACTTTCGGAATTCGTCGGTTTCTTAGCCATGGCCGCGTTCAGATCATAGGAGAGCAATACAACGGGAGCAACACGCGGAAGCGACCGCTTGGTCGGTCAGGAACGCTGACTGCGGGCAAGTTCCCAGGCTTTTGCATATTTCCACGAGACGTAAACCGCATGGTAAAGATGCAACAGGAAGCCTTCGCGGCCGTCGAGAAAGCCGAGGCGAAAAATGTAGTTGTAGAGGAACGTGAGCTTCGGGCGCACCAAGATGTTCAGCAAATTGAAAGCCCGATAGCCCCTCGCAACAGCTACTTCTGCCCCTGAAGACGAGTAGCTGTTCATGTGGTCGATATACCCGCGCAGGGTCGGATACGCATTGTGAATCAGCGCGTGTTTGAGCCGGCCAGTCGGACCATTCACCTTGATGGTGGGATGTGCGCCGTACTCTTCGAACTTTCCCGCTCCGAGCCGGATGAGGCGCAGCTTGGGATCGGGATAAAAGCCACCGTGCTTGATCCAGCGCCCGAGGAAGAAATTCTTGCGCGGGATCCAGTACCCAACCAGACTCCCTTCTTGCCCAAGCTCACGGTTAATTTCGTCCGCAAGCTCCTTCTCTAGCGCTTCGTCTGCATCCAGTTGCAACACCCAATCACCGGAAGCTTTCTCAATTGCGGAATTTTTCTGCGCCGCGAATCCCTTCCAGGGTTCGCTGAAAATTGTGGCCCCATGCGAGCGCGCAATTTCCAAAGTGCGGTCGGTCGATCCTGAATCCACAACGATGATTTCACCCTGCCCGCCCCGCACCAAAGGCCGCACGCTTTCGAGAGTGCGCGGGAGATTCGCTTCTTCGTTGAGAGTGATCAGAGCGACGGAGATTTTCACGCTTCATGAATATACCTCGATTGAAGGCCCTCCCGAACGAGCCCACTCAAGGCAGACGTGACTCAAAGGGTAACGTCTCAGCGGGTCCGTATCCCCTACCACGCAATTATTAGAAGACGCTCTCCTTTCCCAGAAACGCGGGCGCGAGTCCAATTCAAAAATTCTCTGGAACTCGTGCAGCCAAATTGGTGATTTTAGTAATCGTTAACAAATTATGAGGAGATTTGGAGAGGGCAGCAGATCACGCCCTCTCCAGAACATCTTTGTTTAGTCTTTAAGCAGCTTTGCCAGCTGCAACGCGATGGATGGAAGAATTCTCGACCGGCAGCGTCTTGACCGACGGGCCCTCAATCATCAACGGGGCCAGACTCGCAGCAACTTCCTGGAACAAACCATTGTCGTAATTCTGCACATCCGACTCAGTCTTCCAAAGAGTAGTGCAGCAGAATTCTCCAGTCTTGGTGTCGAGCGATTCGATATTGTCGACGAATCCCGGTTGCGCTTGAATACGTGGCAGAAACTCTTCGTTCAGCGCACTGCGAAATTCATTCATCATCGAGGGATCGATTTTGCAGGTGACCGTTCGTGAGATCATAGGTTGTCTCCTGATCGAAGGATTTGCCATCGCGACGCCTAGGGGTGCATAGACTAGGCTCGGATTTGCGGCTTGAACGTTAGTCCCAAATTAGATCCGAGTCAAGCGCCTCAAAAAGAAAAAGACCGCCAGTGGCGGTCTCAGGGAAAATCAGAATTGTTCTACGCCCACGCTGTTTATAGCGACTTTAGGACGCCACTCCCGCGGGTCCCGGCTGCGGCTGCTGGTGAGCGGCTGCGGTAGCCGCTGCGGCTTCATTCAATATTCTGTGATGAATAGTGAAGAGCGCGAGCTCGAGCCGATCTGACACGCCGATCTTGTCATAAACATTTCGGAGGTAGTTCTTAATAACCTGCTCGGTTGTTCCAAGCTGCGTGGCGATTTCTTTGTTCTTGTATCCCTGAACAATCAAAGCAACGATTCGCAGCTCTTTAGCGGTAAGCCGGTCGCGCACCCGCAGTCCGACCATGTCGTTTTCGGTCAACTCGCTGGGGACTGCGATGTCCTGAATCCAGGTCTCGCCGCGCGCCACTTTGCGGACGCAATCGACTAAAGCCGAGCTAGTGACGTTCCGGTAAACAACTCCGTGCGCACCCGCGCCCATATATTTTTGCGCGCTTTCGCCGGTGTCCCCGAGCACGACCACCCGCGTACGCACTTTATTCGCGGCCTGCACCACCGCGCTGAAATCCGTATGAAATCCGCCCGCTACCACCAGAACTGCTGCGCGGAATTTGTCGAGCGCCATAAACATCTGCTCGGCAGTCTGCGCCTGCGCCACAATGCGCATTTCATCTTCTACCGCCAGCACTTTGGCGATGCCTGCACGAAAAATGGCCTGGTTGTCGGCGAGAATCAGTTTTAGCATTGCCTTAGCACCTCACAGTTACGGCTGGCGTACAAAATCGTAAGTGTCAATCACGCAGGCCACGCCGGGCGCTTCTCCACCCTCGCCGGCCGCATCTTTTCTAACTACGCGACCTTTGCACTGCACAATCACTTTTTCGTTTGCCCCGGTCAACTCCTGCGGTAAGGCGATTTCGAATTCAACGTTCGAACCGATATCGAGCGCAGGATTGCCGCGAATATAAACTCCCGCGGCACTCATGTTGCCGGTAACGCTTCCTTCTTCAGCGCCGTGAATCTTAATCGGCAGTTCCAGCGGAAATCTTTTCCCCGTCCGTGCTTCGGACACAAGCCCTCCTTTGTTGAAGCCTTCGGTTCCTGAGGCCTCATTGGCCTGAAAAGCCAATACCATATGCCATCTCCTGGGAGCTCGATGACCTTTACGCGGTTATACCACGGATTTCGCGGAGCATAAAGGGAGGAGTTAACGCTTTAGGTAATGGGTTGGTGCAGCCTGAGGCGATCACAACTGAGTTACATGAACCATGTTTCGGTTGAGCACGAAAAAAGGGCCCGATTGTCAGGCCCCAACATATTCATCAAGGTTAAACGAAGTTGAACAACTTTCAGCTTGCCTTACCTTCCGGGACAAGTCCAACAAGTCGGCACTGGCCCCTGATTCAGCGTAGTGCTGATTGGGGCTGCCGCTGCCAGACATGTGCAAGCAAAGCCTACCACCAGGACTAAAGTCCTGAACGCACGTGTCATATTCTTTCTCCTACATGCGGGTCCCCTGGGAGCGGAAACCCTAGTAGCAGGATTATAAGGGTGGTGTCAAGTAGACGCTGATTTCGGTAGTGTCTCAGTTTTCAAACTGAGACACTACCCTGATTTCTAGTCTTTCGGTCGGCAAAGCGACTGTGATAGACGTGCTCCGTCAGAGGACGTCCTAAGATCCCTGCCCGGGCGAGCATTCAGTTTACAAACTCATGCATGCTCGTCTTGGGTTTTTGAGAATGCACGATCCACCATATGCTCGAACATGGGGATCAGGGATTCAGGTTCGTTATGGGTTTGTTGGAGGTCCATTAGAGCGCTGTCCCAACGCTGCGGCACCAATACAGTTGCAGCAAATTCACGCCGATTAAAGGTTGAATAAAGAATCCAGATTATGCCACCGAGGTTGCAGCAAATCATCGTGGTTATGTTGAGGGCGTCATTGAGAATGTGACCACCGAAAAACAATCCGTAACAGATCAGGTCGGATCCGGCGGAAAGACCGAAGCCCAGCGCAATGCCGAAGCTTTGGCGACGCCATGAGATGCCTAGCGGTTTGCAGAAGGCTAACAAAAACAACACCATTCCGCATTGGATAACTTCTACGCAACGCTGCAGAATCAAGACATTGCGCCCCACCGGATCGACCCAAGTGCTCGTGGTTGTAATAAAAACTCCGGAAACCAAAACCATCACCACGGCGGCCCATTTAAACAATGCAGTTCCTAGGTCCTTGAGAGCATGATAGGGACGAAAAACGTCAATGAAGACCTCGTGGATAATCTTGAACTGGATGGCGAGTTCCAATGCCGTAAACGCCCAAAACGTGCAAAAGTAAGTCCGATCGGAGGCCATTTTGAATACCGGGTATTCGATCACAAATGACGCCATCTGAACGATCGCAAACGCGAAGAATACCGGGAATTCTTTCCGCTGCTGGCGGCGGAACATCACCGTGGCCAGCACAGCCATGATGATCGGCTGTAAGACCCACAACGCGGTCTGTAGTTGGGGGCTAGACATAATCGATTCAGTTTGCGGCCTGAACCTCTTAATGCACTATGGGTGGAACATTATCAGGTTTGTAATCAGGTACCTATGAACTGAAGTAACCAAAGTATTGGTTACTACCTGCACGTTGGAGTAGCTGAGGGTTTTAATTGAAATCTACTCAATAAACACGAAGTAGGAGCTTGCCCAGGCCGCTGCTGGAATAGTTCCGCGTTTCTGAACCGTAAATACTACGCTATAGTCCGTGGACGCTGAAAGCGTCTCGAGCACTGATGGAGTGCTTCTCGGAGAGGTGGTCGCTAAATATCGGAGAATTCCATGAATATCTCCAAAACACTCATAATCCTGCGAAACGAACGAAATAAGAACACCATCTTCCGACAGTCGATAGACAAGTGATGCACTGAGCGAGACCATCCGTTCGTAATTCGCGCTTTGGAGTACGCCAGGTTGCGGATTATCGAACACCACACGTAACCGGCGCTCATCCTCTCGCGAAAACTCCCTGACTTTGAGCGATCCGGACTTAGCTGTCGCCTTCCAGTCAACCTGCCGCGCCGGATCTTCGGGTAAATATTCGCGAATGCGATAAAGGTCCGAGCCAATTCCCCTCAGCCGTGCTTCGAATTGGCCAGTGACAACTGGCAGCAATTCAATGGCTTCTTGCGAACTGCATAATTCCGGATAAACCAACACTTCCCGGGACAAAGCTGCGCGCCGGGTCTTCACCAGAAATGCGAAAGGGAACCGCGTGGAAAGACTGAATCGCTCCTGGTAGCACCCTCGGCGGCGGAAATTCAATTTCACCGAAGCCTCAAGCGCCGCGCCAGCTGAAACTAGAGGAAAATAAGCCGATTCGTGAAACACCCCAGAAGGATTTCCTATCGCAACCCGCCGCAGCTTGCGATCTGGTAGTTGCAACCACTGCTGTCCCGGTGGCCGCCACGGCGGCACCGGAAAAGTTGTCGCCACCAACTGCCAGCGTTTAGCTTTGATTTTCTTTTCAACCGGCACTGCCGAAATCGAGAGCGACGGGAACCATCGGCGCGTATTGCGAACGCAAACCGTTGCAGGAACTTCGGTCCCGGCAAAAATGTGATCGGGAATCTTGACTTCAAGTTCCAGACAGTCCAGACAAAACGCTGATGCGATTCCCGAAACCGCAATAGCCGCGAGCATGGTAGCGACGACGATGTAAAGCAGGTTATTGCCAGTGTTGAGGGCCGCTATTCCGATGAGCAAAACCACCAGGACATAAAACATCCCGGCGCGAGTCACTTCGAAGTCGAGGGCATCGCGCACCCGTCTGGCTCCTACTCGCCGCGCAAGATACGGTACCGTTCCCAATCCAACCGCCACCGCAGTCAGCAAAGCCAAAGACGCCAGAGCCACTGTGGCGATCAAGTTTCCGGCATCGCGTGCGGCGGTTGAAAAAATCGCGGCTGCGAAAGCGATCGTCAACCCGATTGCCGCGATCAAAAAACGAAGCCACGCACCCGAATTTTCGGCGCGGAAGCTACTCGCCAGCTTACCCAGCAAAGCGGATTGTGTAACGGTTGACAATACGAGGATCCGTTTCGAGCCTAGCACTGAAACCAGGCGTTGTCAGGTTACCGACCGCGCAGGACTGGCGCTATTGCTGGAACGAACATTTGCAAGAAACTGGCACAGAATTCGACTGAACCCTTCAGGATTTTCTTCATACGGCAGGTGCCCTGTGCCTTCCATCACTGCTATCCGGGCACCTGGCAATCGCTGGGCCATTGTTTCAGCCGATCGAAGATCCACCACCCGGTCTTTGTCGCCCCAAACCAGCAGAATCGGAATTTCGGCGACCTTCGGCAGGGCTAATTCGAGCTCTCTCATATCGGCGTGCCAAGTTTGTACAAGCTTGGTTGCGTGTTCAAAGACTCCGCGCCGTGTCAACGGCCGAATGTAGCCATTCAGAGTTTCCTGAGTGATGAGTTCGGGATCGCCCCACATCCGGCGAACGAAATATCTGTGCACAGGATGCGCCGCTCGCGCTAGTTTTGGGAATACATTGGCAACAGCTGGATTTCTCAGTAACGCCAGGCGCTTCGTTCCTATCATCGACCATGGATTAGCCGGTGAGACCAGCACGAGACTGCGAATTCGAGACGGCACCAGTACGGCCAGCATGATGGCAGTCGATCCACCATAGGAGCTTCCCACCAGATCGCAGGAACCGATCCCCGCCGCATCCAGGAACGCCAGCAGCCGCCGCGCTGCGCCTGCCAGGCGGAAGTCCAAACCAGCCCGGCACTCCGAAAACCCTGCGCCCGGCATGTCCGGGGCAAAAACCTGGTTTTCGTATGCCAGAGCCGGCATCACTCCTCGCCAACTGAACGAATATCCCAGCAAGCCATGAACCAGCACCAGGGCCGGCCCTGCGCCGGCGCGCCAGAACCGAACCAGCAGCCCGTCTGCCACAACTGAAGATTCAACCGCTCCGGGGGGTAATGATCCTGACGAATTCGTGCGCGCAATGGGCATGTCTCGAGACTATGCACTTCTAATCAGTCAAGGTTGTAACGGTCGGGTCTGAAAAAAGTCCGCAATACCGACCCGTCGGTTGGTTGAAAGCAGGATGCCCATGGCTTTCAAGGCCGTAGCCACTTACAAAATACAGGATACAAGGTTCCAAAAAGCATAACCTAAGCCTCTTTGCGCCTCTATAATTCTGAAAGCGCTTAACTTTATGCCACTTAGCCCGTCAATACTAAGTACACCGGTGGCAGGGAACGTGCATCCCTCTTTTAGGACGGGTCTACCGACCGTCCAACCGTCGTCAATGAACCGGGATTTCCAAATACGCTTCACCGCTGGCTTCCTCGCCCTGTTCACCGCAGCCGCCATCACGCTGGCGTGGATTAATTTCCAGAAGGAAGGCCTGTTCGTTGCTCCTTATGATGGCGTTTCCTGGGTTGAGCGAAATGGCGGTGTATTCGCCGACCGGGTCGAACCTGAAGGTCCGGCAGCGCGAGCTGGTATTGCCGCTGGAGATCGCCTACTGACCGTGAACGGTGCTCCGGTATCGGGTGTGGACAATGTGATGCAGAGGATGTACGCCGTCGGGGCATATTTCAAAATCAGATATACCCTGCAAAGAGGCACGTCGACATTTGACGCGGCGCCGATTCTTTCCTCTCAGGAACATACCTTCAACAACTGGCTCCGGCTGATCGGCCTGATTTATTTGGGCATTGGGCTTTATGTTTTATTTCGCCGCTGGACCGCCCCCGGCTCGACCCATTTCTACGTTTTGTGTCTGGTTTCGTTCGCGTTCTGCTCATTTCATTTTACCGGCAAGTTGAATTCGTTCGATCGCACCATCTATTGGGGAAATATTCTCGCCAATATGCTGCAACCGGCATTGTTGCTGCACTTTGTGCTCACCTTCCCGGAGCGGTCCTGGATCTTAAAAAAGTATCGCTGGGTAGCGACTTCAATCTACCTTCCCGGACTGCTCCTGCTCAGCTATCACGTGCTCGCAGTGGCGACTTCGCATGCCAGTGAAACCCTGCTGTGGCGCTTGGACCGCGCATGGATGGCATATCTTGCGATTTATTTTGTGGCCTCAGCGGCGGTGTTGGTGCACAGCTATGCAGGCGCGCGAAGACCGATTCTCCGCCAGCAGTTGAAATGGCTCATGCGGGGCACGATTCTCGCGATTTCGCCTTTCACGCTGCTTTATGTGCTGCCCTATGTTTTCCCCGGACTAGGGTTCGAACCGATGAAGTTGTCGGTCGTAACATTGGGACTTCTGCCGCTGACATTCGGTTACGCTATTTTCCGCTACAAACTGATGGACGTTGACCTCATCTTCAAACGTGGCATGGCCTACACTCTCGCGGCCATGGCCATTGCGGGCGCATATTTTACCGCGATTGCACTCGTTGGCAAGCTGGTGCAGACTCGCCTGCCCAGTGCAGGTACGACCGGCCTGGTGGTGGCGATTGTGGTGACCGCCCTGTTGGCTGATCCATTGCGCAAGTGGATTCAGGAACGCATGGACCGCGTTTTCTATCGTACTCGCTACGATTACCGGCAGACGCTGGTCGAATTCGGACGCGAGCTCAGCGCGGAGACCGATCTCGAGAAAATGCTCACTGCAGTGGTCGATCGGCTATCTCGTACTTTGCTGGTCGATCGCATGGCGGTTTTTCTTTCCTCGGGTGAGACGGCCGGCCAGTTTATTTTGGCCAAGTCTTTCGGCATTCAGCAGACATCCGGACTCGATCTCAATTTCCTGGGCATCGATCGTCCCGAAATCACTGAAGGACATATTTTCTTTGAGAACACTCACCACGTCCCCCGCGAAAATGCGAGCGCCCGCGAAACCATCTCCCGCCTGGAATTGAACTACTACATTCCTTGCCGCGCCCAGAAAGCTACGGTTGCAGTTCTGGGCCTTGGCAAAACCATCACCGGTGATTTTCTTTCCAGCGAAGACGTGGAACTGCTTGAGACAGTCGCCGGCTATCTCGCAATCGCGATTCAGAACAGCCGACTGTATGCATCGCTTGAGCAGAAGGTCACGCAGTACGAGCGCCTCAAGGACTTCAACGAGAATATCGTCGAATCGATCAACGTCGGGGTGCTTGCGGTCGATCTGCAGGACCGCATCGAGTCGTGGAACTCGCAAATGGAAGTGATGTATGCGCTGCCGCGCCGTCAGGCGCTCACTCGTTCACTCAGTGAAGTGTTCCCGCCCGAATTCATCGCGGAATTCTCGCGCGTTCGCCAGAGCCCCGGTATCCACAACCTTTACAAATTCCGCATGCCAGTTCCAACAGGCGAAATCCGGACAGTAAACGTTGCTATCGCGCCGCTGGTCACCAAGAAATTCAACGTTGCCGGGCGCCTCATCATCATGGATGACATCACCGAGCGCGTGGAACTCGAGCACCAACTCTCGCAGTCTGACAAGCTTTCCTCAATCGGCTTGCTGGCTGCCGGAGTAGCGCATGAAGTCAACACGCCCCTAGCGGTGATCTCCTCTTACGCGCAGATGCTTTCAAAGCAAGTTCAGGGCGATCCGCAGAAAAGCACGCTGCTCGAAAAGATTACGCGTCAGACTTTCCGCGCCTCAGAGATCGTCAATAATCTGCTGAACTTCTCCCGTACCAGCGGCGCGGAATTCGCCGAAGTCGATGTGAACCGGGTTATCTTCGACACACTGAGCTTGCTTGAGCACCAGTTCAAGACCGGCCGGATTCGGGTGCAGGATGAGCTAGCCGCCCATCTGCCTCCCATCCAGGGCAATGCCGGACGGCTGCAACAGGTCTTCCTGAATCTTTTCCTCAACGCCAAAGACGCCATGCCGGACGGGGGCACGCTGAGGATTACAACCTCCAATGGAGACGGCGTCAGTGTCTCGGTTTCTGACAGTGGATCGGGAATCGCGCAGGAACATATTCACCGCATTTACGATCCGTTCTTCACCACCAAGAGCGCCGTAAGCGATGGGCAGAAACGCGGCACCGGGCTCGGGCTCTCGGTGACCTACGGAATTATTCAGGAGCATGCGGGAAAGATTCGCGTCGAAAGCTCTCCTGAGCAGGGCACCACTTTTTACATCGATTTCCCGATGATCAGAAAGGCGGTCAATGTCTGAAGCCGCCGTCATTTCCGGACGCATGACCGACGCTCCGACGCCGGCGCAGGGCTGTGTTCTCATCATCGACGACGAAGTCGAAATCCGCGAATCACTACAGACCCTTCTCGAATTTGAAGGCTACGAAGTGGAAAGCGCTGCCAACGCTAGTCAGGGATTATCGAAACTCGGAGATCGCCCGTTCGATCTTGTGCTACTCGATTTAGCATTACCGGATCGCAATGGGCTCGAGCTTCTCCCGGAAATTCGCACCCTCGATCCGCAAATTGCGGTGATCATGATTACCGCTTACGGCACGGTTGAAGATGCCGTTCGCGCCATGCAGTCTGGCGCCGCCAATTTTCTTCAGAAACCATGGGACAACGAAAAACTTCTTGCGGACGTTCGGGCCGTGGTCGCGCGACGCCGCGCTGAAGAAGAAAACATTCAGCTCAAGCGCGCTCTGAAGCAGCGTTACAACTTTGAAAACATTGTCGGCAAGAGCGAAGTCATGCTCAAGATTTTCGATCTGGTAGCGCAAGTGGCAACCAGCCGCTCCACAGTATTGCTGCAAGGCGAAAGTGGCACTGGCAAAGAGCTGATTGCTAAGGCGCTGCACCTGAATTCGCCTCGCCGCGACCGGCCGTTCGTTCCCGTGAATACCGGTTCAATGCCGCCCGACCTGCTCGAATCGACACTTTTCGGGCACGTTAAGGGCGCATTCACCAGCGCCATCTCGTCAAAGCGCGGGCTTTTTGAAATTGCCGACCGAGGCACGCTTTTCCTGGATGAGATCGGCACCATGAGCATCGACACCCAGGCGAAGATCCTGCGAGTTTTGCAGGACCGCAAGTTCATGCATCTGGGCGGAGTGCATGAGATCCAAGTCGACGTGCGCATTGTCGCTGCGACTAACGTCGATCTTCGCCAAATGGTGCGCGAAGGCAAATTCCGCGAAGATCTTTTCTATCGCTTGAACGTCATCAGCATCGATCTTCCCCCGTTGCGCCAGCGCAAAGAGGATATTCCATTGCTGGCAGAGTTCTTCCTGCGCAGATATTCTGACGAAAACCAGCGTTCGATGCGGCAACTGAGCCCCGAAACCCTGCGCCAGCTGCTGAATTACGCATGGCCTGGAAACGTGCGCGAACTGGAGAATGTGATTGAGCGGGCAGTAGTGCTTTCCTCTGGACCTGAGATCGGGCCCGATCTTCTGCCAGATCAACTCACCGGACGGAGCGCTTCCATCCCCATGCTCGAAAACCGCGGCGATGCATCTCTATTCGACGTAATGGAAGAATGTGAGCGGCACATCATCAATGACATGCTCGAGAAGTGTTCATGGAACCAGACTGAAGCGGCCGAACGTTTTCACATCCCGCTTTCCACACTGAATCAAAAAATCAAACGTTTGAACATCGAGATCAGGAAAAAAATAAGAGAGTAGAATTTGCGCACCAACCGTGACTGGAAACTAGCCACTTACTCCTGAAAGATGCTGCTCCTCTGCTATAGTTCCCTTCAGGCGCATGGAACTGATCTCGCCCACAGAGTACGCCAAAGAGAAGGTCTCGTCGGTACAGGATTATGCTGTCCTGGCCGCCCGTTCTCTGGGTAATCTTTTTAAACGGCCACTCTATATCGCCGACATGATCCAGCAGGCCGACCTGATCGGCTTCGGTTCGCTGCCGATTGTGCTTGCCGCCTGCTTTTTCACCGGCGCTGCCTTAGCGCTTAATAGCGCTTCCACCCTCGATCGTTTTGGTGCGATGACAGTTATCGGCCAGCTCGTGTCTGTGGGAATCGTCCGCGAGTTGGGTCCGGTGCTGGCCGGCTTGGTGGTAGCCGGACGTAACGCTTCCGGCATGGCCAGTGAACTCGGCTCCATGGTTGTCACCGAGCAAATCGATGCAATGCGCGCACTCGGTACCGATCCCTTAAAAAAGTTGGTGACGCCAAGAGTGGTCTCCACAATCGCCATGCTTTTCTTTCTTACTATCCTCGGGGACTTGCTCGGACTCATCGGCGGCGCCTTCGTGGTCCGAGCTGTCCTGCGGTTGGATACACATCAATATTGGAACAGCACCTGGCAAACGCTCGAATTCTCCGATGTGTTTACCGGCTTGACGAAACCGGTGGTGTTCGGCTTCATCATCGCCACCATAGGTTGCTACTACGGCTTGAACACCAAAGGGGGTACGCAAGGTGTGGGCCGCGCAACCACTGAAGCCGTGGTTGCAGCCATGATTCTCATCATTGCAGTAGACGTGTTCATCACCCGCGTCTTGATGATTACGCTCGGAACCTGAAGCCAGCAATGTCAACGCCCACGCTTCCAATCGAAAATCAGTCCCCGGCCGATAATCGGCCACATGCCGATGCGGTGGTCTTCGAGAATGTCGAGCTGGCATTTGACACCAAAGTTGTGCTCGATGGGATCTCCTTCCGGCTAGCGCATGGCGAGACTAAAGCAATTTTCGGCGTGGCCGGATCGGGTAAGAGCACAATTCTTAAGCTCGCGCTTGGGTTGCTAAAGCCCGACGCTGGCAGGATCACCGTGCTTGGCGAAGACATTGTCAACATGAAGGAAGATCAGCTGTTCGAATTACGGCGCAAAGTAGGAATTGTTTTCCAGGAAAGCGCGCTGTTCGATTCGCTCACCGTGCGCGAAAACGTAGCCTATCGCCTGCTTGAAGAAGGTGACATCCCCGAGCAGGAAATCGAGGACCGAGTGCGTGAAGCCCTAAGCTTTGTCGAACTCGAGCACACGGTGGACATGTACCCCTCAGAACTTTCAGGCGGTATGCGCCGGCGTGTAGGGATCGCGCGGACCATTATCACTCATCCAGAAGTCCTTCTCTACGATTCGCCGACCGGAGGATTGGATCCGGTCACCTCAAATACTATTATCGAGCTGATCGTGAAGCAGCGCGACGTCTATAAGACCAGTTCCCTGCTGGTGACGCACCGGCTGCAGGACGCCTTCACACTGGGCACTCATTATTTTGACCGCGCTGAGAACAAGATGAAACCGCTCCCACCGCATACCCGAGCCGCAGTTCCAATGGGATTTTTAATCCTGCGCGATGGCCGTATCATTTTTGACGGTGACCTGAAAACCCTGCGAGAGACGCAAGACCCTTACATCCGCGAATATATTTCATAGCCCGTGTAGCCGCGGGCGTCCACGCCCGCGAGTTCGGGATTACGTGGGGCGGGCGTCCCACTCCACTATGCCTTCGCCGCAGCCGCCCGCCTTGTTTCCGCCCTCTTAAGCATCATCTGCAGGCGCTCCCGCCCATCTTTTGTTCGCGTGGCCACTTTCTCAACTCGCGTAAATCCCTGAGGAACGTTTGCCTTCTGCCGGACCTCCTTCAGAAACGGCTGCAGCTTCGAAAGGACAAACCACATCTCGCCACTGCTGTCCCAGAAAAGTTCTTCATTTACGGCGCCGCGCAGAACAAATGACGCAGCCATGTCCCAATAACCATTCACCTGTCGGAACCAGGCATTTTCCGGCGTTCCAAAAGCATTGAGAATCTGAAGAACATCGTCAGCGCTACGCGGCCACCATCCTGCATACCATGCGCGCGCCTTGCGCATTTCAGCTTCGCGGCGTAGATCATAAAGCCGCATCATGATTTCGGCGTCTTCGGCAGTTGCTTTCTTCGGCATACGTTGCTCCTCTTAGTCGAAAAAAATGGTGGACCGTGGGGAACACTCATCTCGCCCAGTCAGTTTGAGATTGTGGAGCAACGGGCGCCCCGCCGCCCGTGCACTCAGGCCTCAGCCTGATCAGAAGCTCCCACCGGCTGTGCCGTCGCATTCTCATTCGGCCGCTCGTACTCGCACTCTTTATTTGGACAAGCGATCACCGGCCCTGACTTCAAATATTTCTCAACCAGAAACTCACTGCCGCAACTCGGGCATTTCTCCGCGATCGGCTTATTAGCTGAAGTGAACTTGCACTTGGGATAATTACTACACCCATAAAAGGTGTTGCCCTTGCGCGCGCGTTTCTCAACCAACTCACCGTCTGTGCATAACGGGCATTTCACTCCAACGAAGTTCTGCTTCACATATTTGCACTCGGGATATCCGCTGCAGGAGGTGAACTCACCATAACGCCCGTGCCTTATCACCATATTCCTCTGGCATTTCGGGCAAAGTTCTTCCAGCGTAATATCCGGCACTCGCTTGCCCTGATCCAGCCGCCGCGTAGTCTTGCAATCCGGATAACCCGTACACGCCATGAACTGCCCGAAGCGTCCGCGCTTGAGCACCATGGTGCGGCCGCAGTTCTCACAATATTCTTCCTGAGTAGTTTCCTGCACGTCCGCAGTATCGAGATCAGGCAGGTTGATGGGATTTTCTTTGGTAAACGTGCAGCTGTTCGGATCCTCTTTATCGTAGGAAGAGCATGCGTAGAACGAACCGTGCTTGCCCCACTTGATCACCAGCGGAGAACCGCAACGCTCGCACTTCTCGTCCGTGGGCTTCTCCATACGCTTGATATTCTCCATGTGCTTGGAGGCGTATTTGAGGTCCTTCTCGAACTTCTTATAAAAATCGGCAAGCGCGTCCGTCCAACCTTCTTTACCTTCTTCGATCTCGTCGAGTTCTTCTTCCAGGCGCGCCGTGTATTGCACGTCGAAAATGTCGCGGAAGTTTTCGACCAGCAGGTCGGTGACGACCAATCCGATTTCTGTCGGAGCAAATTTTCCACCAAGCTTCGTCACGTACTGCCGCTCCTGAATCGTGCTCAGAATCGCGGAGTACGTGGACGGACGCCCAATACCGCGTTCTTCCAATTCCTTCACCAGCGAAGCTTCGTTGTAACGCGGCGGCGGCTCGGTAAAATGTTGCTCCGGATTCAGAGACTTGAGCGTCAGTTTCTGTCCCGCTTCAAGCGGCGGCAGCTTGTGCTTGAGTTCCTCGTCTTCTTCGTCTTTGCCTTCCTTGGCTTCTTCGTAAACTTTCAGGAAGCCGTCGAACTTGAGGATCGATCCGGTCACGCGGAACCAGAATGTTTCCGCTCCCGACTTGGCATCGATGTCAACGGTCGTCTGATCAAACACCGCAGGCGTGATTTGCGACGCAACAAAGCGCTGCCAGATGAGCTTGTAGACCTTGAACTCATCTTCTTTTAAGTATCGTTTAATCGAGTCAGGATTCCGCATCGCCGATGTCGGGCGAATGGCTTCGTGCGCGCCCTGCGAATCTTTTTTCTCTTTAAACGTATTCGGCGACTGCGGCAAGTAATCCGACCCGTAATTCGTGCCGATATACTCACGCACCTCAGTCAGCGCCTCGGGAGCAACCCGCGTCGAATCGGTTCGCATGTAGGTGATCAAGCCAACCAGGCCTTCTTCGCCGAGTTCCACGCCTTCGTACAATCGCTGCGCTATCATCATGGCGCGCTTCACGCTGAAACGAAGTTTGCGCGATGCGTCCTGCTGCAATTTGCTCGTGGTGAATGGCGGAGTCGCATTGCGGCGGCGCTCTTTCTTCTCGGCGCTGCGGACAATCCAGTCGGCATTCTCGAGGGCGGTCCGAATCTTTGTAGCTTCTTCTTCATTCGGGACTTCAATCTTCTCTTCGCCCTTGCCCAGAAACCGCGCATCGAACGCCGGAGGTTTGGCAGCCGCAAGGTTCGCGTCAATGGTCCAATATTCTTTTTTCTCGAACGCCTTGATCTCGCGCTCGCGCTCAACAATCAGACGAAGAGCAACTGTCTGCACCCGTCCGGCGGAAAGGCCACGGCGCACCTTGTCCCACAACAGCGGCGACACCTGATATCCAACCAACCGGTCGAGAACACGCCGCGCCTGCTGAGCGTCCACCAAATGCTGATCGATATCACGAGGATGCTCGAACGCCTCACGCACAGCCCGCTGGGTAATCTCGTTAAACGTCACGCGCCGAAATCGTTCGTGCCCGTTCTTTTCGCCCTTTTTCTTTTTCTTCTTTTTGCCGTCTCCGAGTTCTTCCGCCAAGTGCGCAGCAATCGCTTCGCCTTCCCGGTCCGGGTCAGGCGCCAGATAAATCGTGTCCATCCCGGCGGCCAGCTTTTTCAGCTTGGCAATGACTTTCTCTTTGCCGGGAATGACGATGTACTCAGTCTCAAAATCGTTATCGATATCGACACCGAGAGTACTCTTGGGCAGATCCTTGACATGCCCGAGCGAGGCCTCGACCGTGTAGCCCTTACCCAAATATTTTTCGATGGTCTTCGCCTTGGTAGGCGACTCGACGATAACTAAACCCTTTGCCAATGTGTTCCTCTGTTTCTAGTGTTGGTTTTGAAGCTAGCACGAAAGAGCAGCTTCTAGCTACTAGCCATTAGCTACGAGCAATGAGCTTTGAGCTTCGAGCGAACGCAAACCAACCATTTTTAGTGGTCAAACTTCGGTGCCGGCCGAAACCTTTGTATCAGTGCAGTGAGCATTCGCTGGACTTCATCATCTTGACCTGAGAGCCTGCGAAATTCTTCGTCAGGTAAATATCTCAGATCTCGGGCGAGCATAAAGTGGTACTCAATTTCACTAGCAGACCCGCGGGCGATCTGGAAGAAGCGAGACATTTCCCCGTCGGAGCGGCGTCCGCAACCCTCTGCGATATTTGCACCTATTGAAGCCGCCGACCGACGTAGCTGGCTGGTCAAACCATACAATTCCTCGCGCGGAAACGCCCGGGTCGACTCATAAACGGCGATCGTCATCTCGTGCGCCTTCTGCCAAACTTTCAGCTCCTTAAATCCCCTCACGGAACCTCCTCTTCGCCTGCGAGATCGCTCGACGTTCACAGCTCGACGCTCAAAAGCTTCTTACAAAGTTTTTCCCCGGCAGCTGCTTCACCTTGCCAGCCAGCTCCAGTTCAAACAACGCGGCGAAGATTTCCGACGAAGACAGCTCCGGTTCCAGCTTCTCGATGATCTCGTCCAGATGCTGGGCCTCATCGGCTTTTAGCACCCGGTAGATCTTTTTTTCATGCGGAGAGAGCGAAGGTTCCTCAAATAATGATGCGGTCTGACCCCCAGGCGATTCAGCGCCCGTCTCAGGGGTCAGCGCAAGTCGCACATTCCCTGGGAGTTCCTCCCATACGTCCTCCCAAGTGGCAACCAGCTTGGCGCCTTGTTTGATCAATGTATTCGGCCCCCAGGAGTTTTTATTAGTAACATTGCCGGGGACCGCGAACACCTCGCGATTCTGCTCGAGAGCACAGCGGGCCGTGATTCGCGTCCCACTATATTCGGCGGCTTCGACGACCAGCACGCCCAGAGAAATTCCACTGATGATCCGGTTCCGAATCGGGAAATTCTGCGGCGCAGCAAATGTTCCCAGGGGAAACTCGGATATCAGTGCCCCACCGAAGCTGAGTATCTGATCAGCTAATCTCGAATTTTCCTTGGGATACATCACATCCACGCCGGTTCCAAACACCGCGACAGTCTTGCCCTTTGCCGAAACCGCCCCGCGATGCGCAAACGTATCCACACCTCGAGCCAGACCACTGAAGATGACGACGCCGCGCGCAGCCAGATCGCAGGCCAGGCGCTCCGCCATTCCCATGCCGTAGGGAGTTGGGTGCCGGGTTCCGACCATGGCGATCCCCGGTTGTGAAATTGCAGCCACATTGCCGCGAACATAAAGCAGCAACGGTGGATCGTAGATTTGCCTAAGCTCAGAGGGATACTCAGGGTCATCCAGGCTGACGATCTTAATTCCCGCGTTCGCCGCCTTCCCCAACTCATCCTGGGCAAGTTCAATCGACCGGCCGGTAGCAAGTGATTGTGCCGCCCCCGCTGGCAGTCCAGCCGCCTCAAGTTCAGTCAAAGATGCCCTGAACACGCCTTCCACTCCCCCAAAGAACTCGACCAATCGTTTGGCCCGAGTCGGACCAAGGCCCGGAGTAAGAGTCAAAGCCAGCCAAGATATCTGATTCGGTCGACCGAGAGTGGAAGCCGGAAATTCTGAAACCGCTGCGTTGTGCAAGAAGCCTCCTTAACAGTCCTGCCGACTCTACGCAGCGGGAAAAATCGGCGTCAAGGTCACACGTCACACGTTTGATAGTATTTTTTCAACAGCCATTAGCTCTTAGCCCTTAGCTGGTGCCCTTCGAATCCGCTTCATTTCGCTGCCGAAGAGCCGGAAAGGGATCGATCGTTGTCGTGCTTGAGTTTGGCTAAAGCTGAGAGCTAACAGCTAAGAGCTTCGCTATGCGCATCTCCGCCATCTCATACCTCAACACTGCGCCCCTGATGTGGGATTTCGAGCACGGTGCTGCCGAAGGCTTTGAGATCGCCTATACCATCCCCTCGCAATGCGCTCGCGAACTGCAAGCCGGGGCAGCTGACATCGGAATTATTCCCGCTGCCGCTTATGCCTCGATTCCGGGGCTCTCGATAATTCCCGGAGTCGCGATCGCTTCGAAACAGCCGGTCCGGTCGATACTGCTGGTCAGTCCTAAACCCATGGATGATATTCGTACCGTTGCGCTCGATAGTTCTTCGCTGACCTCGGTGGCACTGACGCGGCTTTTGTTCGAGAAGTTCTGGGGCGGACCTCGCGACTACCATTCGCGCCCGCCCGACCTCGACGGCATGCTGGCAGAAAACGATGCCGCCTTGCTCATCGGCGACCCGGCCCTGCAAGTCGATCGCTCGCGGTATAACACCTGGGATTTGGCCGAAGAATGGCTCCGGTTCACCGGCAAACCTTTCGTGTTCGCGTTCTGGGCGGTGCGGGAGGATGCGGCCAAGTCATGCAGCCTGGATCTGGCTGCAATTTTTCAGAAATCTCGTGATCATGGCCTTGAAGCACCCAATCTCAGGCAGATCACGCAATCATGGTCGACTAGGTTGAAGCTCCCCGTTGCAGAGCTTCACACCTATCTGACCAAAAGCATCTTCTACTCTTTAGACGAACCTTGCCTCGAGGGATTGCGCTTGTTTTACAGGTACGCGCGCGAATGCAAAGCTCTTCCACTGGAGCCCGAGCTGAGTTTCACTAATGCCAGCCCTGCGCTTACCTGACCGTTCGCCGATTGTTGTACCACTCTGCCGCGCAAAACTGCTTCTAACCCTACCGCATGCAACCCTTTGGTCTGGTTCCGGTACTACTCGTGTGGTCGTGGTTGATTCGTCTGGGTGGTCCCGGGTTGGTCCTGATCGGGATCGCTGACAATTCGGTTGTCCCGCTCACCGGCAGCATGGACGTTCTCACCATCTGGCTCGCCGCTGGCCACCGCAACCTTTGGCCCTACTATGCGCTGATGGCGACCATTGGTGCTGTCCTCGGCGGATACATCACCTATGCTCTTGGGCGGAAGGGTGGCAAAGAAACAATTGAGCGAAAACTGAAAAAAGATAAAGCAGAAAAGCTCTTGAAGCGTTTCGATAAGTGGGGCTTTTGGTCGGTTACGGTAGGAGCTTTGCTGCCTCCGCCCTTTCCTTTGGTGCCGGTCTTACTTGCCGCTGGTGCGCTGCAGTACTCGACCAAAAAATTCCTGGCTGCGCTCACTCTCGGCCGAAGCATCCGCTACTGCCTGGTTGCGGGGCTCGGATCGCTGTACGCCGAGCCCATTACTTCCTTCTTCAACCGTTACTACAAACCGACCGCCCTGGTTCTTGCCGGATTTGCGGCCATCGGCAGCTTCTTCGCGATTCGGGAATACCTTCATGCTCGCAAGGATAGAAGTGAGCGCAATCGCGCGGTCTCGCCAAAAGCGGCATAAGGACTAGCACCGACCCTATAGGCTCTGTATTCAGCTAAAATAATCTCAGTCCATGTCTCTCACTCAAGCCCAAGCTCTTGATCTCTACCGCTCTGACGACCTGATCGGAATCGGCATGGAAGCTGACGCCGTTCGCCGCCGACTGCATCCTGAAGGCGTGGCCACTTACATCATCGATCGCAACATTAATTACACCAATTTCTGCACCGAGTACTGCACCTTCTGCGCGTTTTATCGTCCGCTGAAGGGACCGCAGGCGAAAGAGGGATACATTCTCGACCTCGACACGATTTACGAAAAAATTCGCGAGACCGTGGAGCTCGGAGGTACCGGCGTCCTAATGCAGGGCGGCCTGCACCCTGATTTAAAGATCGATTGGCACGAGCGCATGTTGCGTGGAATTAAAGAGCGCTTCAAAGTTCATCTGCACTGCTACTCCGCGTCAGAGATCATCGCCATCGCCGAGTACAGCGGGCTCAGTATTCGTGACACAATTGCTCGCCTGCGTGATGCCGGACTCGATTCCATCCCCGGCGGCGGCGCGGAAATTCTTGACGACGAAGTCCGCCATCGCATTGCCCGGCTGAAATGCCTGACCGAAGATTGGTTGAACGTGCATCGGACCGCGCACCAGCTCGGCATGCGCACCACAGCGACCATGATGTTCGGCGTCGGCGAAAAATTCGAACACCGCATCAACCATCTCCAGGCTATCTACAATTTGCAGGAAGAAACCGGAGGCTTCACCGCATTCATCCCGTGGACATTTCAGCCGCAGAACACGGCGCTAGGAGGCCGCAAGTGGGAGGAAGCCACTGCTGTCGAATACCTGAAAAATCTCGCCATCTCGCGGCTATTCCTAACAAACTTTCTGAACGTGCAATCCAGCTGGGTCACCCAGGGACTGAAGGTCTGCCAGCTCGGCCTGCGCTTCGGCGGCAACGACGTCGGCTCAGTGATGCTGGAAGAAAACGTTGTCCGCGCCGCCGGGGTCACCAATTGCACCACGGAAGAAGAGCTTCGTCGCATGATCCGTGACGCGGGGTTCAAGCCGGTGCAGAGGGACACGCTGTACAGGACGTATTTTCTGAATTGAGGGTGTGAATCGGACATTCGTGTTCGATAAGCGGTGGATTTTGGTTCAGCCCAGCGCTTTGATGTGCTTCTGTATCCAATCGAGAATTTTTGCGAAGCGGAATTCGTGGCGCTCCATCGAGCCAGCGATAAACGAATATGCCTCTGCCCCACCGATCTCGATATAAAAGCCGTTTCTCCGTAAGAACACATCTGCGGCAGTGAAGGCGATGCGCTTATTGCCGTCCAAAAAACCGTGGTTGCTGCCAAGAGATTCCATCAGCGCGGCCGCTTCTTCTTCGATGGAATTGTAATAACCGATCTGCGGACGAAAAATGGCGGCTTCAACAGCGCCCTTATCGCGGACGCCATGGAGACCGCCGAACATTTGAATCAGGCGGTGCTGCATCGTGTAGATTTCGGCCACCGTAAGGTAGTCCGACATTTATTTCGCAAGACGCTCTAGCAAGTCGCGGTTTTGGGCCGCTGACTGCTCGAAAGCATCCATCACTTCGCGTCGAACCAGGTGCTGAGAGGGAACGACATTGTGCAGATAAAACCGGAGCGCCTGCTCGAGAACATGCCGTTTGGTTTGTCCATTCTGCTCGGCGACCGCGACGAACTCATCATAGAGTTGAGCGTCGATTTCAGGGGTGAATTTCTTGGTCGCGGGCATAGTTCTTTCTCCGTTCGATTATCACGCCTAAAACCAGATAAATCAATATAAATCTTTATTTACCCATCTTATTGATAAAATTATTGCTTAGGCCACCACTGCCTGGTACTCCTCGTACGCGCCCTTGAAGTCAGTAATCTGGTGATTTCCTTCGAAGTGCCATATGCGGGTTGCGACTTCATCGATCAAGTCTTCGTCATGCGTAACCAGGAAAACTGTTCCCTGATAACGCTGCAGAGCAATGTTGAGCGCATTAATGGATTCAAGATCCAGGTGATTCGTCGGCTCGTCGAGCACGAGTACGTTCGGCTTCAGCAACATGAGTTTGCAGAACAGCAAGCGGCTGGCCTCGCCGCCTGAAAGAACTTCGGTCTTCTTGTCGGCGTCATCACGAGGAAACAGCATTTGCCCTAGCAGCCCGCGAATCTCTTCATGCGCCGCCGAAAGGTCCCACTGATGCAGCCAATCAAAGGCCGTCATTCCCGGTTCGATCAGCGCTTTGTGGTCCTGGGCAAAAAATCCAACCGCGGCTTCGTGACCCCAGATCACTTTTCCACCGTCCAAAAATGCGCCGTCGTAGCCGCTGGTCTTGCGCAATTCAGCTTCCGGAATTGTCGGCGAGTTCGCCAGCAACGCATTCACCAGCGTCGTCTTCCCCGCGCCATTGCGTCCCATCAGCGCGATCTTTTCCCCGCGAAGCACGCTGGCGGTGAAATTCTTAACCACCGTCGCATCTCCATAAGACTTACTGACATGCTCGATTTCCAGAATGTGCTTCCCCGATGGTCGCTTTTGCTCAAACTTCAAAAATGGACGCTGAATATTTGATTTCGCCAGCTCCGTCACCTGCAGCCGTTCCACTTCCTTGCGCCGAGATTGCACCTGGCTCGATCGCGTGCCAGCCGAGAAGCGCGCGATAAAGTCATTCAACTGCGCAATCTTCTTTTCGCGTTGCGCATTCTGACTTTCGATCTGCGAACGCACCTGCGTCTTCGCCACCACCATGTCGTCGTAAGTGCCGGTATAAGTGATGATGGTTTCGTAATCGATGTCCGCAATGTGCGTGCATACCCGGTTCAAAAAATGGCGGTCGTGCGAAATCACAATCAGGACGCCTTCGAACTGGTTCAGAAATCCCTGCAGCCAGTGAATCGAATCCAGATCCAAATGGTTGGTCGGCTCGTCGAGCAACAAGGCTTGCGGATGGCCGAACAATGCCTGCGCCAACAGCACGCGAACTTTATGTCCGCCCGGAATTTCGCCCATTTTGCGTTCATGCATTTCGTCAGGGATATCGAGCCCCTGCAGCAAAATAGCTGCATCCGCTTCGGCAGTGTAACCGTCTTCCTCGCCCACAATGCCTTCGAGCTCGCCCAAACGCATTCCGTCGGCATCGGTCATCTCAGATTTTTCATGGAGCTTGTCGCGCTCTTCAAACGCCGCCCACAGCCGCCGGTTGCCCATAATCACGGTGTCGATCACGCGATAGCGGTCAAAGGCAAACTGGTCCTGGCTCAGCACGCCCAGCTTTTTCGGACGCACCACCGTTCCCTTCTGCGGCTCTTCCTCCCCCGACAACAGCTTCATGAACGTGGATTTGCCGGCCCCATTCGGACCGCTGAGGCCATAGCGCTTCCCCACCGTAAACGCGGTAGAAACTTCGTCAAACAGAACTTTGGCGCCGTAGCGCATGGATACGTTGCTAACTGAAATCATGTTATTAAGGGAACCGCGGGGAGGCCCAAAGGCGCGAACGCAGCTGCTCCGTATTAGGATATCACGCGCTCGGGCGCTTCCTTACTCAGAATGCCCGTCCTAGTCTCGCGGTTATTGCGAGACAGGGCGGGGATTTTGAGGCCGCGGGCTGAGCCGCCCTGACCAAATCACATGCCGCTAACCGTATCTATTCCCGGCCTTCGCAAACTGCGTGAAGGACGGGGCACCCGCTTTATCGGCGACGCCAGCGAGATCAAAGGCCGGGCTAGCCGCCGACCTGTCTAAGTCGGTGTTACCCGCCCTTCGAACACCGCGCAGGGTGGGCAGCCTCATGACTTATGCTTCAACGGTGGGTCAGCCCCCTAGGAAGGAATCCTGCCTTCCTAATCCTCAGTTTGAACCGCTTCCACTTTCTTATTCTTCATGTTCCAGTAATAGACCACCTTAGCTTGGCCGAAGTAGGTTAGCTCAATGCCAGTAGAACTTAGCTTTACCGGAGACGGGTAGTCCTTTGTGTCCATCGCCTCGGTCTGGGAAACGTTTGATCCGATCGGAACGGGCCTGATGAAAACTTCGCCAGAGCTCGATGTTACATCCACATCGAAAACATTCTTGCATCGGGTGTCCCCCGAACACAAGAGAACCACGAGTTTCGTCGTTCCTGACTTGCCGTCCTTTATCAATAGTGCATAGTCGGGATGCCCGTCTCCGTCGAAGTCAGAATGAACGACACTTGGGTTGTGCTTCGGAAAATGCCCTTTGATAAACGTCCTTGCGTCCGAGTTGCGCTCCATCAACGTGAGCACGTGATACCCGGGAAAACGATTCAGTACTCTATCGATGTCACTACTCGGCCCCTTGGCTCTCGACGTTGCCGCGCAGCAGATCAGAGTTAGGAGCAGAATGCAAGTGCACGCTCGCCTCATGTATTTCACCCCTTTATTTACAATCACATGGTTTAGGAAGAAGGCGGGTGGCCCACCTCTCATGATTTTCCATGTGCGCCATTCCAACCGAGGGTGCCCCATCCTTGCGTTTTTTGCAAGGGTGGGCAGCGATGCTGTCGGTAGCACATGATATGTCCGGTTGAGATAGCACGTGATATGTCCGCTTAGCGGGCGGCGAGGATGGGAGACCATGCAGAGCATGGAAGCTTATCCGAGGGCCGCGATGGAGCGGGCGATGAAAGTACAGGACGTAATGTTGCAGGCGATGGCGAA
>Ga0209168_10000744_pt1 | contig 28931 bp, 50 predicted proteins | sample Coa_R1_FD_187156 | JGI IMG/M metagenome (GOLD analysis project Ga0209168, IMG submission 187156) | Surface soil microbial communities from Centralia Pennsylvania, which are recovering from an underground coalmine fire - Coalmine... | ecosystem: Environmental > Terrestrial > Soil > Unclassified ...
CAGTTTTTCAACTGGACTTCTATTGATACGGCCTACGAGAACACCTCAGGAACTGGCGCAACCCAACCTGACGTAAACATTGCCCAGCCTGTTTTGAACCAGTTCACGCGCATCGGAGACATCACAGCTACTTCCAAGCTCGTAACATGCAGTGAGTTTGGAGCGAACCAGACTTACAGTTACTTCAACACGCAGTCCACAACGCTGACGGGCACGCTGGCTCTGACCACGCCCGACGCTCGCTATATTACTCTGTCCACTCCGTCATGCGGTGGTAGCGGCTCAGGAAGCGGGCTGTTTTTCACGGATAGCTTTTCAGGAGTGGACTTTTTCAATGTCAATACAAGCGTGGCTGCTACATCGGGAGCCAACCGATCTTCGCCTAATCAGAGCCTGATAGGTAACTACTGGAACGGCTCGGCCAGCGCCCCGGATAAGTGGACATGGCAAGATGCTCTTGGCTCAGGGACTAATCCTGCGACGACCTATGTTCTTTCTCATTCGGGTTCAACCGGCCCCACAACGGTAGAGATTCCGGCTTCTACCGCCTTTGTCCCCGCAACCGACAGTACCGGCTCCGTCGGAAATTCATCCAACGCCTTCAATCAGATTTACGGGCATAACTACATTTTATCAGGGCAGGGGCCATTGCTCAGCGCAGGCACAATCTCAATAACCTCTGGAACCAGTGGTTCACACACATTCGCGGCTGGCGCTTATACATCTGCGCCCGTATGCACTCTTGGATTAGTCGGTACAACGCCGGCAACGACAATAGCATATGAAGTTTCGTCGAGCACTTCCGCTGTTACTGCAACGGTGACTCCAAGCGGGACTTATACATTCAATTTTGTATGTAGCCCTGCGGCTAACTAGATAACTTAGGACGGGATGAGAGTCACGCTAACCAAGACGTTCTATCATGATGGCTACTGGATCCGTGTGCTGGTGGCGCTTGACGAGCTTGGAGCGGCGATTTTCAGAATCCAGAACGACGTAACGATCTCAAGCTGGTGTGGAAAGTGGCAGGCCCAGAAAGGATGGAGGCGTGCAGTGGCTTATGGTGGATACACTGCACTCGACCTCATTCAGTACCATCATTGCGAGAGCGCAATCATCCATGACAAAGAGCGCGCCGAGGAAGCGGAAGAATACCTGGATCATCCAAAATGAAGGAGCGCGTCAAACACATCATCGCTCAGCTAATCATAGTCGCCATGATTTCTATTACTTCCATTACCGCTTATCACTTTTGGTGGAGGCACAAGTGGCACAAGATGTGGCTTGGACATCATGGAATGTTTAAGACAGACCTCGAAAGACTCTCGGTTCCGGTTTCGACCGACCCTCATCAGGCCCTGATTGACTGGGCCAATGTGGGCATTAACGCTGTGGAGAAAGGAACTCCTCTGGCGCTGGGCGCAATGACCTTATGGATGGAAGATCATCGTCGCAAAATGAAGCGAAAATCATAGTGGGGATGATTTCGTTGGGCTTTCCTCAAAGCAGATTGTGGAAGCCATCTATTCAAGTGGGGAGGGAGCCTTGTCTGAAACCAAGGGAGTATTCGAGAAGTATCAGGTCTGGATTGGCATTGGACTCTTAGCTCTTTCAATAGTTGGGTTCAATCTCAAGGATGCCTTCCGCTCGAATGGTCAGGATGCAGTGCTTCAGGAGAAAGTCGATGAACTTCAGAAAAGCGTGGAACGGATCGACACGGAGAAGGTCAACCGCGACGTGCTAAACCTGCAACTTGCGGCAATCCAAGCGCGAATCGACGAGCTTCAACGGGCGGAATCAAGTCTCGCAGAGCGCCTTGACGACATACTGAACCGGAGACGATGAATGGAAACAGATCGTGTGCTCGAACGCCGTGGCCATGCAACACTCAGAGAATTCCTCTACAAGAGCCGCGCTTGGATTTTCTATGTGTGCATCATGGCGGCGTTTACTTTGTTTGGTGTTACTTATTCAGACATCAGGGCCAGCCGGAGAACTCAGAACCTGGCGGTAACTCTGGCAGGGATTCAAGGCCAGCTTCAGGTTTTGCAGGACAACTCCGTCAACGACAAGGTTATCAGCGAGCGGATTGAAGCGTTGGAGTTGTCGATTTCCAATCTTGAGGCGGCGGTAGATCGAATGTCTGGAACGATTGAAGCGAAGGGCAAATAAATGGAAACCCAACTTCTGAGGTGCATTCCTGAAATTATTGCTGTAGCGTCGATAGTTCACATCATATTGCCTCCCTACGAAACGTTCAATGACTTCCCCAGGTTGCAGAAATATTACAAATTGGGCGTGGCGATCATCGCTTACATCGCCCTTAATGCTCGCGGCCAGGTGATTCAGATGTACGGCTCGGTGAATCCGAAGCCAACGGACAATGGGCCTCCAAAAGTTTCTTGACACAAAGCGAGATAGGTGCAATATTCAGGTGCAATGGTTGACCCTGGTAGTGAAAGGGGCTGGCGTAGGACTGGCCCCTTTAGTTTGAGGAGATGACATGCCGCAAATCGCAATCTCAGCAATTTTGACCCTGATCGTTTGGAAGCTCTCGAAGGAACACCGGACGCGGAACCTGGCGTGGCTGGCGATCCTTGGCTATGTCGGTATTATAGCGACATCCTGCGCGGTCAATCCGGCCCAGGTGGTGACGGAGATCGCTACCATCATCTCTGGCATCATCCCGATTGTTGGGGCAGCGGCTTCAGTAATCGACCCTGCGGCTTCGGCTGAGATCAATGCGGGTGTGACGCTGATTACAGGTGGGCTTGCGGCTCTCGAAAAGCTGGTTTCAGGCTATCAGCACAATCCAAGCGATACGGCCCTGCAAGAGATTCAGGCGGCATTTACCGACGTGCAGAATAACCTTACACAGCTTGAATCGGCGGCTCAGATTAAAGACCCGACAACCCAGAAGAAGATCGCTGCGATCATTCAATCGGCTGTGCTAAGTCTCGCGGCCCTAGAGTCCTCGATTACGGCAAACCATCCGGCGGCGGTTGCAGTGGCGACTACCACGCCCAAGAGTTGACATTTTCCTCGACGCGCGCCAACCAACCCGGCAGGTCAGGGCCGCCCAAGCTCTTGTAGAAGGCAGTGATGGCCGAAGCTAACGCATCAATTAAAGGTTCATCCTTATCACTTAAAGGTTCCCATACCTTCGTAATTGCCTGCAACGTCTCCGGCCCGATTACTCCGTCTTGCGTAACTCCCAAGACCTTCTGAAGCGTCATCACCGCCGACTTCATGCCGTGGTTAAATCCAAAATCGAATATTAAATTACAAAGAATCTGCGACGGAACCTGATCGAGTCCCGCCGGCCAGATGCGTGTATTGCAAATCTCAATGGCTCCCTGAAAGGTCAGGGTGGCAACATCAACATCTGGAAAGGCGGCTTTGTTGATGCCCCACCTTTCGATGGCTCCGTTCGAGTCAGTGACGACAACGCCGGAGAGCGTCCCATCTTCATGTCTGAGGCTGTTTAAGAAACAGATGTAGCGATTAACTTTGGGCATGGGACTCCTTTAGCTCGATACCCAGAACATCTTGGCGATACTTTTCACGGCCTTCTCATCACCGTTTTTTGCCCGCAGATAATAATCCCTGATTCTGTCCTGCAAGGCCAAATGAATTTCATCGAGATACTTGGCGGGATCGTTTGACCATCGGGCTTCTGTCTTTCGAGTTCTACTAGCGCCTTCATTCGAGCGGTCAATGGAAGCTTGCTCAAGCGTGAGGTCGGTTAAGTCCTCAAAGATATGACGGAGATGCGCTGGAGCCATCAGCAGGAACTCACGGAGCATGGAAGGCTGAGGCACGGTGCGGCCATGTTCCCAGCGCCAGATGGTAGCGTGCTTGATGCCGAGGCGCGTGGCAAGCTGTTCCTGGGTAAGACCGAGATGCTTTCTCAGCTCTACAATAGCTTCTCGAAGCTCAACCAGTTGTTCGGGATTCGTCGCTGCCAGCTTTTCAGTAAATCTCATCGAGATTCCCTCCGGCGGCATTATACTGACGCAATATTCAGGTGTAAAGATGAAGCTGAACATTTAGTTCTCGACCTTCCGGTAAATCGGTATGTCGGGATCGTTGCCGGGAATAATTCGCCAAGTCTTTTTTAGGTATTCATCGCAGGGATCGCAGAGCGAGAATCCCTTGTGTTGGGAATTCCAGTTTTCAGTTTCTTTGGGATGCAACTCCATAAGATTCGCCAAAAATGGATTGATAAAACCCGGTTGCTCTGCTCCGCAGTTCGGGCAGCGCAATCGGAAGGGGCCGGGGCAGCAGACGTGATTAGCTTCATAGGGAGCCGATTTCAAAAGTATCTTGTAGGCGGTCGAATTAACAACCATGGTTCCCTTTGGCGCGCACGGGTGGGGAAATGGCCTAAACTGCGCCCGCGTCCTCCAAGTCATCCACGGTGGAAGTTCCGACCTATCGAGTTCGAGCCGTTGCCGGATGTCAGCCAGCTTGGGGAAGTGGGTGCATTCCTCAAGCGTCCGGTTCATAGCACGCTCAATAGACGATTCTGTATCTGCCATCAGGGAGCGCATGATGGCCCGCGCTTCTTCAACCGTATACTCATGAGCCCAGTGGTTTGCTATCAAACGAAGCCATCGCTCGATCAATTGCCTCTTCGCTTCGTTGCTGACGAGTTTTAGCAATAGAGTTTCCTCCATTTCTTCCGTAGTTATTGTGCTTCCACGTCCGCACGGCGGCTTTCCAGTCTTTCATGTGAGTTTTACCGACCATCCAGCCGTTCGACTGGTAGTGGTCAATGAAGGCGACCGACACCTTATCCGGCTGGGCCATGCCCAGTTCGGTCATGTACTGCCTGACATCGTTTTCCACAGGCTTGATGAAAGGTTTCGTGATAACTGGGATAGCAGGCGTTTTTGGCCTGCGGGGTAAGGGGGGTAGGGGGGTTTGTATTGTCTTGTCCTGTCCTGTCATGTCATCAGAGGCGCACTTTTTTTCAAGAAATCCAGTATTTACAAATACTTGTAAATCCAAGTTGCGACCACCTTGTATCAACTTGGATACCATCTTGCTGTCATTTGGTATCCAACCGGGGTGCGATTGGTTACGAGCCAGCAACCAGATGGCAATCAAATCCCGTTGGGTCGCCCGGTCAAACTTGAGAAATTCCTTATTCTGTAGGAGCGCGCATTCGAGTCGTATCCACGGGAGATTTTTGTCCGAACGATATTGGAATTTTTCCCATTTTTTTATGTGAAGCCAGTCGTCAGGGAACACCTTTATTTACCTTAGTATAATGTCGATTAAGGATTTCTACTCTAGAACCTGCCTGAATATTTCCACAAGCGTTGTGCTCGCTTCGCCTCTCTGCTTCTTGACGGTAAGACTCGTGACGTGGCTGTCGCTCAGCCGCTTCCCCTTCATCGAGACAAACATTCCGGCCTTAGCCAGGGTGTCCAGGATCAGCTTGGGGAAATTGTCCACGTCTCCCTTCTGCTTTGGGCCGAGCGTGACCAGTATCTCCACGGAAAACTCATCGGCTAAAACCGGCTGTTTTCCTCGACAGGCAATCGCCAGTTTCGCCATGAAAACTTTGCTTTCCCAAGCGACGTAATGCCTGCCGTCCCGCGTGTGCTTGACGTAGTGGTTTACCCCAGGGGGAATGCAGTCGAGAGCAATCGAGGTGTAATAATTGGGATCTGATTCTGGCGTCGGCCATTCCCAATAGGTATGAGAACTCATAGTCCTAAAAGCTGGTCTATTTGACCGCATGTTCCCTTACCCCCGGGTCAAGCGCCAGGTCGAGCGTCATCCGGTTCTCGGAGAGCCAGCGGTCGAAATGTTCCTGTCGAATCGTTTTAGTCCATCCGCCGAAAGCTGTCCAATACGTACTCATTGATGGCAACGTGCTGACACCGTACTCCTGGAACTCTCCGTTCATGGCCTTCTGGACATCCTCGACTTCGCAATGGAGATATTCAGCAACCTCTCGAATGGTCATGGTTCCTCCCTTACAAAAACGTCACCAAGGCTAAAAGAGTCAGGCCGGTTACCGCCAGGACAACCGCCGCAACCGCCGCGCACTCTAGTCTCCGCTGGCGCTCGTGATACTTTCGGATGGCATTGCGGGCGAGGCTCCGGTACTCTTCCGCCCGATCATCGTATTGAAACGCTTCCGTGATGCTGTCGTTTTCCAAGTGGTAGAGCAGTCTGTCCATGACTCACCTCCTGACGGTTCAGCATGATCCCGGCGCGCGAATCTCTCGATCTCGGCGGCGGGTATCAAAACTCTTCGACCCACCCGGCGTGTTCCTATTTCCTTGAGAGCGATAAATTTCTTGAGGGTTGTCATTCCGATGGAGAGAACCGTTGCTGTTTCCTGGCGGGAGTAGAGGAGCTTTTCCATCACATCCTCTCGTGTTGCTGCATGGCGTGTTTTATGGACATCTTCATGCTTTCGGAAGACATGCGCTCCCCCTCTAAGTCCATGTAAAGAACGATGATGCTGAAAAGGCTGGGAGTGGGGGATTTATGGCCGTTGAGAACCTTGGATACGAAATAGCGGCTTACTCCGGCCATGCGAGCTATTTCGGATGATGCTCCATATAGCCTCAGAAGCTTGCGGCGAACCTCTCCGGGAAGCGTTAACTTCTTGTTATTAGTACCATTGGACTTGACAGTTATTTTTTTTTGCGTCATAGTGTCTGGCCTCTAGGTCAACATTGTTGACCGCGTCCTAGAGTCACGTAACGATAACGCGACATTATGTCGCTGTCAAGGGAAAATGTGTGTCTGCGATAAAAAATATTTCAGGGTTCCTTTCCCTGCTGAGAACGCGGTTGGGGCAACGGGGTAAAGATCGTCCGCAGCCAAGGATGGCGAACGATATTGGCGTCAGCCCACGCCAGTACCAGCGATGGGAAAAGGGATACGGATTTCCGTCCAATAACTATCTTTTTTCAATCATAAAGCTTGTGCCTGACGATGAAACGTTGATGGAGATACCTTCCGAGATTCCTGATTCTTTCTTCAAGATGGCATCGAAGGAAGATGGCGTATTTCCCAGGGCCATCAAAGCTCTGCGGGATTCACTTGGTATCACACAAGAGGAAGCATCGAGACGAGCGGGCGTTACTCTCAATGTTTGGAAGGTCTGGGAATATGGGATCAGGAAACCCACTGTGGAGTCGATTGACAAGATCGCACTGGCGGCGCTCGATGATCGGCGAAAGCGGAAAAAATTCTACATTGACATTTTTACTTTTGAGGAAGAAACTCACCCCATATCATGCACAAGGGGACGCAGGGTGGACGCTCAAGAGAAGGAAGATATTGAACGGGTAAATGCCATTATAGATTCCGCTAAAAAGCTCGCAGAAGAAGCCGCCGACTCCACAGAAGCCAGAAAACTCCTCAAAAAATTCAGTGAAGAATTAAAAGAGGCGGAGGCGGTTCTGCGGAATGGCAAAAAGCGCAAGTAGCAAGAAGCTGAGGGGAATTTACGAACACCCCAAAGGCTCTGGGCTATTCTGGGTTTGCTGGTTCGACCATCTCGGCAAGCGGCACCGCGAGAAGGCTGGAACCCGGAGCACGGCGAAGCTTCTCTACAACAAGCGCAAGGCTGACTCGTTGCTGCTCAAGAAGTTGCCGGAACTGGCTCACAAGGCTGTCACCTTCCGCGCACTGGCCGAAGATGCGCTTGAATACTCCCTCCGCAACAAACGCTCCTTTCAGGATGACAAAGAAAGGCTCCGATACCTGGTTGAGTTCTTTGGCGACCGTCCCGCCGAGTCTATCACCCCGCTTGAGATTGACCGCTGGCTCGGCGCCATGAAGCGTAAGCCAGGGACCTTAAACCGCTACAAGGCGGTGATGTCTCTCGCCTACCGGATCGGCATCCAGAACGGCAAGGTGGCATCGAATCCTGCGAGACTGGTACGGAACCGGCCAGAGCTTAACGAGCGGGTCAGGTTCCTGTCAAGAGAGGAAGAAACCAGGCTGCGTCAGGCTATCGCAGAGGCTTACCCGGAACTGCTACCGCATTTCGACTTTGCCTTGAACACCGGCTTGAGGTGGGGGAATATGTACTCTTTGGAGTGGCAAAACGTCGATTTTGAGCGCCGTCAGGTTCACCTTTCGAGAACCAAGCACGGCGGCTCGCTCAATCTGCCCTTGAACGAAACCGCCGTGGCAGCTTTGATGGCAGTTTTTCGTGGGAAGTTTGAGGGGAAGGTGTTTAAAAGGCATGATCCTCGCTACTGGTTCGCCCAGGCTGCATCGGTAGCAGGAATTGAGGGTCTAAGGTGGCATGACCTTCGGCACACGTTTGCAAGCCGTCTGGTGATGGCTGGTGTGGCCATTACGACGGTTCGGGAATTGATGGGGCACCGAAGTATTACCAGCACGATGAGATACGCTCATCTGTCTCAGGAGCACAAGGAAGAGGCTGTGGGGAGAATTGTGGAACAAAGTGCCACTAGAAGTGCCACTGAACTTAAACAAGTCATGTAAGTTATTGACGGGCCTATAGCTCAGTCGGTAGAGCAGCGGACTCATAATCCCTTTCGTGGTGTGGTCGCCTTCGGTCACTAGATGTTAATAAGAGTCATAATTAAAGACTTAAGTTAATCTTAAAAGTCACTAGGGGTCCATATATGTCAGGAAAAGTCGTATCTAAGTGCCATCAGAACTGCCACCACCCTTCGGCGCGCTTGCGCTGGCTGCCTCGGCTTCGCGGGCCTTCTCCGCCCACGCCTTAAAGTCTTTCTTCAGGACGTAATAAAACCTATCAGGCCCGTCATCCTGTTCCTGAACCTTCCATTCCTCTTGAACCATTTCCCTCAACTCCCGCAGCGGCTTCAACTCGGCGTTGAGGGCGGCAATCTCCCGCTCAAGCTCGTTAAGTCTATTCCCGATGGCGAGCAGGCCATCCCTATTGAAGCCCTCGACATTTAGAAACGCTGTTGCAGCGGCTGTCTCCCGCTGAAGGCGTTCGATCTCGCAACCCGGACAGTTTGGTGAGTGGCCTCCGTGTCCATCAAAAGTGTGAGCTTCATAATATTTACTTACTTGTGCTAAGTGATCGCTCATTTTCTCCCCTCCAGTTTCTTTATCTCATCGCGCAGTTTATCTATCTTGTCAAATAGAAAAACGGAGAATGTAACTATTTCTAATGACAAAAGAAAAAACATAATGAAAAAATCACTTTCCCTACATGGCGCAATCATTTTCCCTCCAGTTTCAGGATGCGGTCGCGGAGGTCAAGGTCTCTCTTGAACGAACTTACAATGTCCATGTTAGCTCCGAACATTGGCGAAGGCTGCGCCCAATGCTCCCCACTGAACGGCACCGGCTCCTCGGCCTTCGAGTCGAGACCAAACACACGCTTGTATGGATCGTCCTCGGCCTGCTGTGCTTCAATTCTTGGCTCTGGATTGTCATGAGCCTGAATCCTGTGACGCTCAAAAGATTTTAGGTCTATAAAACTGTCAAGACATTTGGGACAGCGAACGAATACCTCGTCCTGCTGTGGCGCGGGGACGTGCCCCTTCGCTTCAACCAGTTCTTTCTCCAACCTCTCGACGCGCTCGATAAGGGCTTCGACAAACATGCACGCCCTCGGGTGCTGATGACAGGCGGCCATAGCATGTTTCTTTGCCTCCTCAATCCCGCCAAGTTCATCCAGTTTATCTGGCATCTTTGACCTCAATCGAGTCCGCAATCATAACGATGTGGACGCTGAACATGTCTGCGCTTATGATCTGGACATATTCCCGCTTTCCATCCGCTGTTTTAGTTACCGTGATTATTAGTCTGTCTGGCATCCTGTTTCTCCTCGCACTCGCCTGTAAAATGTGGATATAGATTCATCAGCGGGTGCATCTCGTCAAAATTAATTCCGCAATGTGGGCACGCGGAGTAGTAGGCGCGAAAGTATGAAATGTCAACTCTCGACGCCTCTTTTAGTTGTTGCTCAGTTGGCATCCTTTTTCTCCTTTCGCCATCCGCCGACGTGTACGCCACGTCATCATCGTTGTCGGTTTCCAGGCGGTGAAGGTCCGGTTCTATTCCGCTAGTTTTCTTGATCCACTCAGGCATTCTATCGGGCATCCCGTTTCTCCTTCATTTCTCAACATAGGGTGCTTCATCGGGATTTGGGTATTTCTCAAGCAGTTCATCAATGATTGCGTATGGTGAGTGACCACGTTCCAAAAATGCAATGGCATTGTGAAGCTGCTCTGTTGCGAGCATAGCGCAAATTGGTGACTTGCTCGCGTTTTTGAAATTGATCTCCGCGTTCTCTAATGCTTCAAGAATTGTTACACTCATTCTGTTTCTCCTCCATCGCTTTCGCGCAAGCTAGGGCTTCCTCAATCTGTTTATCGTGCCATTGGTTCTTGCCGAGTTTGACGCGAATCGCGCACCACTCTTTTATTGCGACGGGAGCAGCTAGATCACGACCGAGCAGAACAAACACTATCTCGTCATCCTTCGCCCGATTCAGACAACTACTCGGATCAAGAATCTCTTGACTTTTCAGCATCCTGTTTCTCCTTCCACTCCAGAGCGGCGAGCCACACCGCTTCATGGTAAATTTTCTCATCTTCAGAAAGATTCTCGTACCATTCCTCAAACGCCTTCACCGCTGCTTCACGCTCTTGGTTGGTCATTTCGGTATCCTCCGCAAAAGTATTTCTATTCCAATGACAAGCCAAATAATTGACAAAACACGTAACGCGGCATGGTGAGGATTATCAATGCCAAGAACTGCCACATAGATACTGATAAAAAGAAATACAATCCCCCAGCGGTCGTTACGATTCATTTCCCCTCCGATTCCGGCACGCCGAGGTTGCCTATGATACTACCAGCAGGGCAAGACCATGATAGAGAACGATAAATCCGAAAGTTCCAACGGCGAATCCCCAGAACTTTCTTCGCCAACCGATTCCAGCATACAAGCAGAAGATACCGTATCCGGTCAGAAGCAAACCGAACCCAGACAGCATCTCAGCCATTACTCACCTCCTCTGGCGGCTCGATGCGGGGGCCGTAGAGGATTTGCTGAAACATCGGCTCTTTCAAGAACCAGCAAAGTTTTATGAAGATGTCATGTCTCTCGAAATGTTGGCCTCCGATTTCCACCTTATCCTTCGACAGCACCTTTCGCGGTAGGTCGCCCAAAAACTTGATGGATTTGTTCATGTCAGTTACCTCCTTAGATTCTCGATCAATATACCTATGAGCAGACCTATGACTGCAAAGAGTAGTATGGCTTTATCCGGCATCCTGTTTCTCCTTCCACTCCAGAGCGGCGAGCCAGGCGTCATATTCATCCTCAGGATATGGACAATCATCAAGGCAATTGTCTCGATGCCATTCCTCAAACGCTTTCGCTGCCGCTTCACGCTCTGGGTCGGTCATTTCGATGCCTTCCATATGAATACCATTCCGATTAAAAGTTCGATCAAGGATATAATAGACCACGTGTCGCGGTGGGAAGTCTGAGTTCCCATGACGGCTAGGTATATAGCAAGGAAGAACGCCACAATTGCTGTCCTATCGTATCTGTTCATTTCCCCTCCGGCACGCCAAGGTCCTCTATCACCCGGCCACAGGCAGTGTCACCAAGGAAGTTGGCGCTCAACCGGCGGTATTCCTTCGCCTTCTTCCGTGCCCACGCCTCGATCTGGCAGTGAGGACACATGTCAGGACGCTTAACGGAGGAGTTCTCACCGTGAAATTCATGCGGCCACTTCTCGATAATCTGCCAAAGCGTCTCAGCCATTAACAGCCTCCCGTAACATATCTCGCAATCGTTGGAGGTCAGAGTTTTCGGTCTTAAAAAACTCAATCTGAGAAACCAATGCTGTCAGGATTCGTACTATTTTCTGCTTTTCCAGATCATAGCTGCCCTGATATTGGGTTATATAGCACAGCGCCTCATCTAACTCAGCCATTATTCACCTCCTTGGGCTTCTCAATGCGGGGGCCAATTCGAGACAATTCTTCTGTCGTATATCTGGCGCGTGAACCACATAAGACCCAGTATCCTTTTGAACTCCATTGACCGATATGCCAACATGAAGCATAAACAACCCAATAGTACCCCGGCTCCCTAACGTTTTGGCTCACGGCTCAACTCCCTCCATCTTGGTCTCATCCAGCACAGCCATAAATCCCAGTTGAAAAGAAACAGAACGTGCCTGATCGCTTCAATGCGAGGATGCGGCAATCTGCCCTCACGGTAGATCGGCTCGACCGTCCCGTAGAATCTGATGTCATCTTTGAGGATGGCTAAGAATTTTTTTGTGGCCTTGATGAATCGCATTGTATCCTCCAAACTGAAGGCGCGTGGCCGGATTTGAACCGGCTCTCACATTGGCAGTAAGTAGCGAACTCACTTTATATTGGCCAGTTGTGCCCGACACACCGCACGCGCCACAATTCAATCCCTCGCCATGACGATAATAGCGTGAATCAGGAAACCGAGATAGCCGCCGAGGACGAGGCCGATAATGAAAACGGCGTGGGGGTTCATGGGTAATCCTTGGCTGCCGGTAGCAGCCTTCCGGGATTCGATTGAATCGCTGAATCGAGCTTGGGAATGATGTGTTCGGCCACGGTCTTTCCATCCGCCGTCACAATGTACGGAAGCATCATCTCCCGAAATTCCATCACACCAGATTCAGCGGAATCGAAAACGCTTTTCAGGTGGTAGTAGATCACTCTCCAAATTTGGCGTTCTGACGCTTCAATTCCATCTGTAGCCGCAAGATACCTGCCGCGATGATACCGGGATTTCTTTGGAGAAGGCTTTGCTTCAGCCGTCATCCTGATCCTGTAAATTATTCCGTCAATCGGAACCTTGGCTTCAAAGCCCTCGTTGGGGGGATCGGAAATGAAGGCGACAGCGCCGCCGCCTCGCCTCAACAGTAGCTTGCGGATATATTCTTGCGAGCGATTAACAGGAACGCTGGTATTTTGGTAGCTCATTGCACCCCCACTTTCTCTTTCGCGCTCATCTCTTCCGCCCGATCTGCCTCCCAACAACAATACCCAGCAGGAATCCTATGAGAGACCCCAACGCAACACCCAGATAGACACCGTGCTTAAAGACCTTCATGAACTCCAGGTACAGGTAGGGTTCAGCGACGTGTTGCATTAGGCAACCTCGACTTTCTCTCTTGCGATCATTTCCTCCGCCTTTCGATTGCACCACTTGAGAAGGCATTCATAGCCGCACAGGTGGTCAACGCCAAGCTGAGACGCCACTTCCTCTAACCACGCAATAAACGTATATCCGCCCATGTTTCGGAACCCCAGAAACCAGTGATTCAGCCTATCCCGGTGCTTCCCGCAGATCGTACACTTCCAGGGATCGGTGATGGCGCTCATTCAATCCTCGCATCATTTGGAAAGTCCGCAATCTCTTCGCAAGGGCCATTCAACAATTGAACGCATGACGAAAAAGCCTTCACGATATTTTCAATGTTTGATTGGTCGGGAAAGTTCTGCTGCTGAGATTCGTACTCCCGAAGAATTCTTAGACCTGCATTTACATCCTCAAGTGCCATCGACTCCACCTTTGTCCATGATCTCGTGCGAAATAACGCCTCAATTACGGATGCCTTAATCTGTTTTGATTTGGCGTCTGAACCTGGCCACAGCTTTACCAACGTTCCTTCGATCTCTTCCAGAGATATTTTCTTTTCCCGTTCTCGCCGCGACCAGTCTCCGCGGCCTTGATCGTCAAACATCTCTTCGCTTGTCCGGCTGGTGTCGATAGCCTGATGCGGGCCGCCAATATCGAACTTCAAGCAAGCATCAAATTTGGAATAGACCAGTTTCCAATCGCCTTTTTTGTAGGCTGCCCGGTCATGCCACTCGAACTCCCGGCCATTGATAGCCCAAGTCCGATCCTTCAGAACGACGCACTTGTGAATCAGACTCGAACCTTTTTTGTTGGGATTTTCGCGCTCAAGCCACATCTCGAAAAGCAGGTCAGGTTCATAACCGAATTCTTTCTCGGCCTTCATGCGCGTGCCAGTAGTGATGAGTTCCTTCTTGCCGCCTTCCTCATCCTCCTGGTACTCGTAAACCTGGCCAGCGCGTCCGGCAATCAGCATATGGAGACGGCTGTTAAGCATGGTGTCCGTCCATGACTGCCATTCCTTCTTGATCTCCCGCCAGTGCTGGAATTCGATTTTGCTGATTCGCTTGCGAGCGCAAAAAGCGTCCATAAGTTCTGTCCAGACATGGCTCATGCTGTCCACAATAAGCGCGCAGCATCCAGCTTGCTCGGCTTCCTTGACGACGGCGAGCAGGTCTTTGAACGCACGGCTCTTCACGCGAACTAGTTTGACGCCTTCCGCCTCGAACATGATTCGCACAAAATCTGATCCCTTCTCAGTGTCGAAGAAAGCGACAGGTGCCGCCTGATGGTAAGTAAGCGATAATCCGATAGCGACTTGCGAAAGAGTTGAGGTCTTGCCCGAACCTTGTGGGCCGAAGGCTCCAATTTTTGCGGCTGCCTGCTCATTTTTCGCTTCAGTTAAAAGTCCCATATTTTTCCTTTCCCTCAGATTATTTCGTGACCAGACGGGCGTGGATGTTATCCCTCCTCGCACTGTGCCGCCGCTCCCCGCAGGCCCGCGATTACTTCCTCTTTCGTGCGGCCTGGAGCGTCATTCCACTCCCAGACTGTGTTAACTGTCACATGGTTTCTGAGAGCGCGCATAACTTCCCAGAATTTCCTTCGAGAGGTCAAAAATTCTTCAATGGCTCGTTCTGCGCATCGTGCCGGCTTGCCATCGACTTGTTTCAAATCAGCCCCTTGGCACCAACCATCTCTCTCGATCAGGTCGGCGGCCTTCAGAAGAATTTCGCAGGTGGTCATCGCTTCACCTCTTTGTGATTCGTCATTGGTATGTTGTAAGTCTAAGAAATCAAAGTGAATAAATTTAGGAATAATTTATGTTTATTTTTAGTGATTGAACTAATATCCACCTTTAAGATCAACCACTTACATGATGACAAATAACCGCACAGAAGTTGAGTTACAATGGAATTGAGCTTCACAATTTCCCCCTTCTTCCAAACATCCATTCCCGCAACAGGACGCCGGCCAGAACTGCGATGATAAGCCAGAGTATTTTCAGCATTACCGGCCCTCGGCTTTGGCGATGGCTGATTCAATAATCTGGATTGTCCGTTTCAACTGTCCAACAATACGGAACAACTCCCCCGTGGAGCTTCCATAACCCGCATCATCGGAAGCTTCCAATAATTTGTCTGGAGAGTCGTCATCCATTTCGTACTGTGAGAATTGCTCACATAGGAATTCGACCGTCTGCTCCATAAATTCTTTACTGAGCCTGCAAGCGCGCAAAAGATCATCTGTTTCCCGCATTGTTGTCTCCTTCTGCACCCTCGGCTTTGTCTTGAGCGGTCAAAAACTCTTTTGCGGTCTCGATATTAGGAAACTCCCCCACCAAGACGCCTTCTGGAACAGAAAATCCCTCTCGTGTCCTAGCCGTTGTGACCAAGACCTTCCCGTTCGGAAGTTTGATTATGTCAAATTGTTCGCTCATCTCTCACCTCCTACTTGGGCGTTATTTTTCTGTTCGGGTTTTACAAAATCATGGCTTTCCCCGTCATCACAGACCGACGGGTCACTAGAGGCACGACACCCAAACTCAATCAGTAAAGATTTTAACAACAGGCGATCCGCAGATTCTCCACACTTACTGCAACTTAGTTCTAGCATCTCTCACCTCCCTACCCACTGAAATATTTGAAGGCTGATTCTATCAGCCCCGTGAACGACTATCCAGACCAACCCTGTGATAAAGGCTGCGATTAAAAACTGGGCGCGAATGAATGTCATGTCAGTTTCCTTCCGGCTCATCTCTGAGCAGGTGATTGGCGATGTCCATTTCGAGTACGGTTGGATTCTCTGAGCAGAGCGGGTATTCAGCTTGATACCGATTCTCCATCTCGGTTACATCGCCGTAACAGAGCGCCCACTTCTCCGGTTCGATGTCGGGCGTCAGCTGGCGATTCCAGCGATACGAGCGGTAGCGGAGTTCGTCTATTACGTCTGAATATTGCAACTGTCCCTCCTTGTCGCGTTGTTTTGCGCTCATCATGGTTTACAGTGTAAAGTAATAAGAGAGGTTTGTCAACAACATAATATAGTGGGTCAGTGACCTTTAGACCACAATCTATTGTGGTTTTCTCCGGCTGCGCCGAATCACTCGTTTGGTCACAAATCCGTTGCGCCAGATGATGTCATAGATGGCTTGCCGCGAGCACTTGAAGTGCCGTGCAATCTCCGTGTAAGGAATATTCTGGCTCACCAGCTTCATGATTTTCCGGTCGTCGAGTCTGCGTTTAGCCGCCATGCTGCACAACTTAACACTGTAAACCATTCGTGTCAAGCGGTATTACGTCTGAAATAGACAGAGGCATGATCTGAACAAAAATAAAGTGCTTGACAGATTTTACTTGACAAACAGAAATCCCCCCCTTACAATCCCCCCCAGTCGCGCCGTTGTGCTCTTAATGATACGGTATAACCTAGCTGAGCTATATCCGAGGATAGGGGGTATGGGGGAAAGGGGTTTTGCTGTCATGTCTCATCCTATACGTAAAAAACTGTGGCAAGGATTGGTATTCATATTCTACTTACTTCTCCCTGCCGTTTTTGGCGCTCTATGTACTTTATGTGCTTGGCGTCTTTTTTTTTGACATCCTCGGCCAGATGAATACTGTCCCTTATGTTTCACGTGAAACACTTGCAATATGCATCTGATGTGCTAAAATCCTCCCGTGGAAACCAAACCTCGCATGGGGAGACCTACAAAGTACTCAAAATCGCTCTGCGCTAAAATCTGTCACACTCTTGAAACTGGCCATCTTAACATTGAGCAAACCTGTGAATCTGTTGGTATTACTTGTGAGACATTCTATGCCTGGAGATGGGCAAAAGCGGACTTTTCTGAAGCCGTCGCTCGCGCGCTTAAGCGACATTATGAAGTTATTGGTGAACGTTTACTTGACTATGCCGAACAGAATGTGATAGTTGGAGACAAGTCGGACAACGCCAGAGCACGTGTTCACGATACCCGCATCAAGGCCCGACAATGGTTCTTAAGTAAAATCATGCCAGCAACTTACGGCGACAAACTGGACATCACAGCCGACGTGACGTTCAACGTGCCGTCAATCATCACTCCAGCACCTATCCAGCCGGCGCTCAAGCCGGGTCAGCAACACAAGCTGCCATCATCACCACAAGATGTAGTGGTTGAGTCGCAAGTTACAAATAATCAGTCTGTAAGTGATTGATAACAAAGGCAACGTCTGATAACATGTATTGTGTTAAGCGAGCCTCAAGAGCTTGAGATAACGTCGGAAGGAGGGTGACGATGCAACCGGCTCCAGAAATACCTTCGGGGTTTGATCCCCCACCCCATTCCTTTTGGCGGCATAATTCCTGTCCGTTCCTCTCCCTCCCGCAAAATTCCCAAATTCACAGGCGGCCTTAAATGGGTCGTTCAGTAAGCGTCATTGATCCAGGTTTACGATTAGGGGAGAAGCAGGCGGCGCTTTACCGCGCCCAAAGCCCTTACCGGCTAAGCGTCGGCGGCATACGGTCGGCAAAAACGTGGACTGCGCTGCTTTACGGCGTGCTGGAGTATTTACTGAAGTATTCTGGCTCAGACATGCTGATTATCCGCAAGAAGTTCCGCGAGCTTGAAACCGGGGCAATTTCAGACTTCAAAACGATTTTCAATCCGGCAGCATATACCTGGAACGAATCGAAACACATTGCCACCTTCAAAAACGGCAGCCGAGCGATCTTCGGCTCCTGTCCACACGACATTGAATCCGAAATTATGCAATATCTTGGACAGGGGTACCCCTTCATTCTAGCCGATGAGGTGGCGCAGTTTTCGCCGGAAATTTGGGAGATGCTGGTTTCCCGGAACACCATCAACGCCGGTTGCCGAGCGGCCAAAGACGGCTCGATGCCAAAATCCTGTCTCTGGGGCTGCACAAACCCGATTGGACCCTGGTGGACGTATTACAAAAGCCTGTTCATTGACGGGAAACCCTTTCCTGTTCCGGAAGGAGTGACCAGGGATTCGGAGGGGAAGTTCTGGATTGAAGAACATGGACAAAAAGTGTGTGTCTATGATCCCGGGGACTATGCCTGGACTCATAGCACGGTGCTCGATAATAAGCCGCTACTCGAACGCGATCCCGGCATCATTGACCGGCTCAACAAGCTGCCTCCCGCCAAACGCGCCAAGATGCTTTTTGGCTATCTGGACACCGTAGAAGGCCAATATTTCGAGTGCTGGGAGCCGGAACATCATGTTATCAACCTCACCCTTCACCCCGACGCTATTGAGTGGCTTGACTGGCAGAAAACGTGGTGCGGATGGGACTGGGGCATCGCCCACGCCAACGCGGTTTACTGGTTTACCAGAGCGATGGTAAAACGGCCCAACCTGGATAGCGGCTACTCGCTTAAAACCGTATGTTTCAAGGAGCTTATCCTGACCGGCGTAGGCATGGACGACATGGTGGAACGGGTGGTTTCAGCCAGCATCCGGCCCGACGGCCAGCGCGTTCATCCCTCAGCGATTTATTTCAGCCATGAAAAATTTAACCGGCACATGGAAGCGCATTCACCCGCCGATGAAATCAGCCGGGCGCTGCAAAGAAAGCAATTTCCGTCAGTTTCGCGGGCGACCACCGACCGTATTGGAAGGGCGTCATTCATGCACCACATGTTGCAATCGCGCCAGATGGTGATTTTGAATAGTTGCTCGACGATTGTTGACGCGGTTCCCCAGCTTCAGAGAAATCCCGACCGGCTCGATGATGTAAAAAAGGTTGACAACACTTTTGATGATGCCTATGATGCATTCAGTTACGGACTTTTCGGGCAGCTTGGTCCGGGACGCAAGCCCGAAATCGAGGAAAAGATCGAGGCTATCCAAAAAATCAGCAACCCGTTCCGGCGCAAGCTCGAAGCTTTCAAATTTGGCATGTCGCAGATGCAATCAGGACGGCCCAAAGCTCGTTGGGAATACCGGATAAGGATGCCGCGATGAAAAAACGCCTTCATGACTGGCTCTTCCCCGCATTTGCCACGCAGATTTCCATTCTTTGGGATGAAATTGTAAAACTTGAATCGGAACGTGACTGGTTGCGCAAGACGCTGGGAGAAAGCTTCGAGAGGCGCGAAGCAGCTCTAAAGAATCAACTTCTAGCCAACTTACCGAATTTGCGCCCACAGACCCGCTACTGGCCCGCTTATCTTCGAAACACCGTTGGCGTAACCGATCAAGAGGATGATAATGCCCCTCCCGATAAGGGTCACAAACGATGATGGCGGCAACGCCGATCATCGCATGAGCGCCGAGCAAGCCGGATACATGGAACTCCAGGGCGCGCGGAAGGATGCCGACTGCCGAAAAGTCAATGTGCCCGGAGGAGTCAGCAAAGAACTCGGATGCTGCAATGAATTCGAGCCTCAAGATGACAGCGTACAGGAATTCGAGTGCGGACAATGCGAATATCTGGTGAACAATCAACCAGGCGGAAATAATGTACAAAGCGGGACTTCAGAATCGAAAACGTCCATCCCAGCGCCGCTCTAAGCCTCAAATCGCGGTAAAAATCAAGGCGACGGGAAGGCAAGCGCATCGGGTCTTGCAGAAACTCGGCGTCGAATCATCCGCCACGAGGCAAATCTAATGCCCTCGACAAGCAAAGACCAGCGCCGGGCCATGGCCATCGCCGAACATCACCCGTCAGAGCTTTACCAGCGCAATCGCGGGCTGCTTAAGATGAGTCATCAGCAGCTTCACGATTTCGCTTCCACCCAGGAAAAAGATTTACCCAAGAAACGGCTCAAACGATTTTCTCATGCGCACCAAAGGAAGAAGCATGAATCGTCTGACCGTTTTTCTGGTTAGCCTCTTATTCATCCCATTCTCGCTTCTCGCCCAACAGCAAGTTCCCATCGTTTCAGGCTCCGTCACCCTTCCCGGCGCATCAGGCTACTACCGCGTTCTGTTGAATCAGAATGTCACCTCGCTTTCCATTCAGGGGCCTCCTACATCTCCTGCCGGGCCAATCTCAGTGATATTCGTTCAGGACGCTACGGGCGGGCGCACAGTGTCCGGCTATGCCTCGAATATCCTCAATACCTCAAACATTACGGTGGCGAGCGCCGCCAACGCCTATACGACTGTACAGCTTAATTATGACGCCTCAGGAAACAACTGGATCGTGGCGGGAGGAGGCGGGGGAGGCGGCTCGGTTACGAGTTTCAGCGCGGGCAATCTCTCGCCGCTGTTCACCAGTTCCGTTGCCACCCCTACAAATACCCCTGCGCTCAGCTTCAGCTTATCAACTGCCGGAGCGCACAATTTTCTGGGCAACAATACTGGCTCGACAGGAGCGCCAGGTTATGTTCAACCCGCTTTCACCGATTTGAGCGGAGTTGCAACAGCATCCCAGATGCCGCCCCAGGTTGCTCCCAACCAGAACGTGATCTATGTCTCCAAGAACTGCGGAAACCAGGCGAATTGTTACCAGACAACGTGGGATGGCATTCAGTTAAACGATGGCGTGGTGTCAAGCGGGTCTCCCAACGTCTCTTCGGCAGGCCAAGCAACCTGGGCTTCTACTGACGTTGGAAAAGAGTTTGCCGCTTATAGCACCTGCACCACTGACCCCTCCCCCATCGCGGTGGATGTGTTTCCGGCGGGTGCAACGATCCTTTCTGTCACTGATGCCACGCACATCGTTATTTCAGGCAACGCGAGCGCCAACATTGCCTCGGCTGCCTGTATGGTTTACGGCCATCCAGACGATACGGCGCTTGCCGCGGTCAATACGGCCTTGACTACAATGCAATTCTGTCCGGTAGTTGTGCTGCCTGCCGGAATTGGGCTGTTGGACAATCCTGTTGATTTTCTGAGCGCCAACCCTCCGGGATGTACGAGAACTCCTCAAAACCTAGGCAAATCCGCTTTTGGCACTGGACTGGAAGTTCGAGGCCAAGGCATTGGAGGAACGGTCATAGGATTCACTTCTAATTTCAAAGCAAATATCGCCACAGGTTGCAATAATGACTGTTTCTTCATGCCTTTGCAGTCGAAGTGGGACAATTTTTCTTTTTCTGGATTTGGCGAATCATTAAGCGGAATTGCAGAAACTCCTCATCAACTGCTGGGAGTAGCGGGATATAACGTTCTTGATAATATAGGAATGTATAATTATGGTCAGCGGGCCTCCTCAGGAATGGAAGTTATTTTCAATGGTACGGTCGAGTACGCCAAAAACTTTGAATTGGATGGTTTTGGCACGCTGGTGCTTAACAGCGCCGGAGCGCTGATCCTGGGACCGAACGCCGTCATTCAGGACTTGTGCGGCAAGAGCCAGGTTCAGGTTTCTGGCGGTGGAATAAACATCCAGAATAACGTAACGATTATGCCGGGGGATTGTACGGTGAGCGATAGCGGCGGCGGGGGCGGTTTAATATTTGTTACGAGCGGCAGTGTTTTAGCTTATGGCCCCTTGGCCTTGGGGCCGGTTAATGGAGACACCAGCAATGTCATTACGGGTGTACTAGCGCAGGGAAGCGGTGCGAGCTTTACCAGCTATGGCGGGTCGATAGATTTGAGGTCGGGAAATACGGGGAATCTTGGAATCCTCTGCCAAACTTCCGCTGCCTGCAGCGTCCAAAATGAGAGGATTTACGCTGGTTCGGCGGGCGACGCTATTGCTACCAATTCGCCGTCAACATTTTCCGATTTGGGCGGCAACCAGATTCTACAGGGCGTTGTGTCGATTGCGGGAACTCTGTTTGGCTCCGCTTCGGTTACGGGCGCTGCGCAAACGGCGGCCAATATTACTCCTTCGACGGGCTGGGGTACCACTGGCGCGGCTGGAAATGGGGTGTCGGCTGTCTCAGGAACTTCGAAAACCGAACAGTTTACCATTACAGCGGCGGGAACTCCTTCTGCTAATCCAACAGCCGCTATCGTGTTTCCAACCTCATTCTGGGCGGCTCCGATCTGCACTGCACAACAGGTTGGCGGAACAGGGGCTATTAACACTATCAGTGTTGCGACTCCCACCACAACAGGTGTGACTCTGACCTGGAATGGAACACCCGTAGCGGCGAGCACCTATTCCTTGACTGTAAGTTGCGGGAATCCATAAGGACGCTATGCGAAAGTTAATTCTCGTAATCGTATCAGCAATTACGATTCTCGTGCCTGGATTCCTGGAGGCTCAGCAACCCATTCCCATCGTTTCAGGCTCCATCACTCTTCCCGGAGCGGCGGGCTACTATAGCGTTCTGCTCAATCAAAACGTCACATCGCTTTCCATCGCCCCAAGTCAAGGCCCGGTGGGATCGCCGATTCGAGTCCTATTTGTCGAGAACTCGACGGGAAGCTACACGGTTGGCGGCCTGGCGTCCAATATCAGCGGAACGATTACGGTTGCAACCGCCGCCAACGCCATGACCGCGATTTCGTTTGACTATAATTCCGCCTCAAACTTGTGGTTAGCGAGCGGCGGCGGAGGCATCCTCGAAAGCACATTCCAAACCAACGGGGTCAACAATCAAACTAATGGTCTTAATTTTATTACCAGCGTGACCAACGTTCTTGGTCTTGCCGCCACGATTACCAACCCGATTGGAAATCAAGTTCAAACGGAGATTACTTCTCCCAGCGGAAACCTTACCATGCCCGGATTCGTGCAGGGAAACATACAGGATGCGGGCGGCCAGGTTTTCAACATTGCGGCTTTCGGGGCGAAGTGCGACGACCTTACCGACGACCATACCGCCATTCAGAATGCCATCAACGCGGCGGAAGCGGTAGGAGGCACTGTTCTGGTTCCTCCCGGCACCGGCTGCGTCTCCGTAGGGAATCTTGTGGTCAATAGCGCCGTAACCATCAGGGGAGTGCGCGGAGCGTCCACAACCAAGGGAAGCATCATCAACTTTACCGGCACGGGAGGCGGGGTTTGCAGCCAGGGAACCAACGGTTTCGTTCAGATTGAGAGCGGCAACGTTGAGATTGAGGATGTGACGCTGTACATCAGCAATAATACCGCTGGCACATGCCTCGTTAACGCTTCCGTAGCGGCGGGAGAGGTATCTACCGTCCATCTGATTCACAACAACTTTGTTGGTGGCACTACAGGTTCCGCCAACATACTTCTTTTTACCTACGCTGTGGACTCGTTCAAAATCCTGAGAAACACATTCCAGTACGCCGCCACCATGGTTTCCTACGGAGGCAGCAATTTCGATGCAATGGATTTCGAGCACAATATATTTTCCGAGGGCACCAACACAACTGACTACATGGTCAAGGCGCAGGCGGGATCGTTTGCGACCAACGAGGTGTGGCGCTCGAACGTATTTGAGCTGTTCCTGACTCAGTTTGCCGCAACCATCAGTTCTGGCAACAGCGTTGATTTTGACAGCAACTATGTGGGAGATGGAAGCGGCACCGGCACGAGTGTGGGCAGTCCTTCCGTGGCGATTGGCGGAAGCGGCCCTTGCATCGTGTCGAATAATTTCTTTGAGAATCAGCCCTTTCTTCTGTCCACCAATTGCACTCAGGGCGGCGCAACGATTACCGGCAACACCTTTCTGGGCGGTTACGTGGCTACGGCGAGAGCCGTCTTGACCGGGAATACGTTTACTCCCGGCACAGGAGTCAATTCGGTTTCCATGAACAGCGCGGTTGTAACTGATCTGGGGAACTACTTCAAGAATGGCTCCAACAGTTTCTTTCAGTATGCAGGAACGAATTATCTGGGAGGCTATCCCAACAGCCAGCCAAACGATCTTAGCGTCAGCAAGGTCAGCGCGGCAATTATTCAATTCACCCTCGGCCAGCAGGCTCCCAGTACATTTGCAGCAACCCAAACTTGCAGTTCGACCACAGAAGGCTTGCAGGCTACGTTTACCGATTCAACGACCAACTCAACAGGCTCGGTTATTGCCGGAGGCGGCGCTTTCCATGTTCTAGGCGTGTGCGAGAAGGTTGGCTCAACCTATGCCTGGTATGTCAATGGAACGGGCAATCCCACCGGCGGCGTCAACAGCGTCGCTTTCTCAACCACGCCGACGTTTAACCTGCTGCTTGGAAAAACTCAGCAGTTTTCATGTACCACATCCGGTTCCGCAATCGCTCCCGCCTTGTCGAATCTTATCGCGGGACTCAGGTTTGCCGTTGTCTTTGTGCAGAATTCCACCACCGCCTGCACTTTAACCTGGCCCTCCAATGTTCATGGAGGATTCAACGTAGGCAGCACATTGTCAGGAGTTAATGTTCAAGACTTCGTAGTCTCAAATAATGCAACCGATGTCTATGCGGAGGATTCAGGAGTGGTCAACATGACTGGAGGCACGCCATGAGGCGTTTAATTTTTTTGTTGTGTTTCCTGTTGGCAGCCATTCCTATGCTTGGCCAGGGTATTGGCGCTCCTAAAGGCGGCTCCTATCTCTTAAACTCTGATGGCAGCGCGGCATTCTCCGGCCCCTCCACTACCTTCGCCTCTGGCGCTCCAAGCGGGGCCTGCTCGAATGGCTCGTGGTATTTCAATACCGCCAATGCCACGTTGTATATCTGCGCAGGCACAGCGTGGGCGGCAATTACCGGTACGGGCGGAGGTGGTACTGGAACCGTGACGAGCGCCGCTATGAGCGCGCCATCGTTCTTCTCTGTTTCAGGCTCTCCAGTAACGACAACGGGAACTTTAGGTCTGAACTACGCTACGGGACTAACCGCTAATCAGGTGCTCGGAACGAACAGTTCAGGCAACGCAGGATTATTTTCTCTTACCAGCGCCATGCTGCCATCGAGCGTGCTGAACTCCATTTTGCATGACTCTGGCGGCGAGGTATTTGACGTAAAAGCTGCCGCGTATGGAGCGGTTGGAAACGGCGTCACTGACGATACTACGGCGATTCAAGGCGCGCTTACGGCGGCGGCGGCGGTTTGTGGAACTGCGTACTTTCCGCCGGGAACCTATCTTGTCTCCTCGTTGTCCGTTCTGACCTCATCCAACAATGGCTGTGTCTCCATCATAGGCGGCGGGCCGTCAGGCGGCGGCCCTGGAACCGTTCCCGCCTCGGTGACGCTGGAATCGACCACAGCAGAAGCGGTTATCCTGACGGTAGGCTCGATCAATCAGTACACCTACAACGGGCCAACCATCAGGAACATAAACTTCCTCGACAAGACGGGCGGCTTGCTGGCCGGAGGACTTGAGATCATCAATGCCAGTTATCAGCATCTTGACCGGCTGTCGTTCTCGAACTTTTCCGAAGTGGGTATCGCGCCTCCCGCAGCGCCAACCATCGGTGCGGGAACTTCCGGGAGTCTCGCGGCGGGAACCTACTTTGTGGCAACCGCTTATGAATCGGCGAGCGGCCCTACCCTTGTCGGCTCGACAAGCTCGGTTGCCACAAGCGGAACCACAGGAAGCATTTCGGTAACTTCGCCGGCAACTGAAAGCGGAGCTACCTGTTATGAAGTCTGGGCGGGAACTTCCGCGTCCACGCTTCATTTACAGAACATCAGTTCGGGGTGCGTTCCAATAGGCACGAATTCCACCATAACGGTTCTGGCAACCACCACTCAAAGCCCTTACCATTTCGACGAGAGCGCCGCTTTTGGCTTGAGGATGTTTGGAACCAGCGAAGGCTATGGCGTTATCAGTGCCTTCACCAATCAGCCCTTCTTAACCAACATCCAGGTTCAGCAAGGTACGGTTAATGGCGTCGTTGCCGACCGCGCGGTGAGCGCCCTTTATATGAGTGGCGGAAACTTCAATGAAAGCGGGGTTCCAACCGGCTGTGGAATTATCTCTGAAGGGCCTGCGGACATCCAAACTCACTTTGAAAGTAGCAATACCACATCTGATTCGTACATATGTCCGAGCGGCTGGACGGGCAGAATAAACGCCAATATGGAGACAAGCTCGCCAGGCAATAGCAATGTTGTGGGCGTGACAGGCTCGCAGATGGTGGGCTGGAATCTTGATGTGGCGTGTTCGGAGCTTACTGGAACTCCGGTATCGCTCGACAGCAACAGCACTCTGAACACTGTCATTATCCACTCAAATGGAACGTGCCATAACCCCATGGTGGTGGATAACGGGACAAAGAACACCATCTACGACGATAGTTCCCAGATACAGAAATATGGCGTTCCTGTGGTCTTGACCTCCGCTCCTGTTACTCCTGCGGCGGGAATTAGTATTGGAGTAAGTGCGGGAAGTTTTGCGTGTACCAATTCCTCTGGAGGTAGCTGCCTATCGGGTGGAACGACAACCGTTGCCAGTGGAACCGCCGCTTTGGGGACAAATCCTGTCGCTGGAAATAGCTGTGCTACGGTTGTTACCGTTACGGCAACGGGAGTTGCGTCAACTGATTCCATCATCAGCAGCCCTAACACCGACGCCAGCAACGTTACAGGATATGGCGGCTCATCACTGCCCAACGTGCTGACGCTGTATCCGCCTTACCCGACAACCAATGCCGTCAATTTCAAGGTGTGTAACCGGACCACGAATAGCATCACTCCCAGCGCTCTGACGATGAACTGGACGGTGGTAAGATGATATTCTTCGCCAGTCTTGCCTTGCTCCTGGCTTCTATAGTGCAAATTCCTCTGATTCCTAATCCCGACAACGCTTCGTCAGCGGCTCCTCCTCCGCCCTTATGCACTGAAATGAATAACGGAGCTTATTTTCCATCTGGATATTCCTTGTTCGATTCTGTAATTGGCAGGAGCACCGGCACCATCGAATACATCGCTTTCCAGCCAAGCGTCTCAGGAACGATCAGCACGCTTAAGTGGTACAATTCAGCCGGCTCACACGCCCTTTGGAATGCCTGCTCTTCTAATTACGGCAGCATCAATCCATGCGATACCACTTGCGGCCTGCCACAAAACAGGTTCACCGCCCCTTCCGCCTATGTCAAAGCCTGCCCTAATGGGTGGAATCCGTTCGCCACCACATGCTCCAGCAATTATAGCGGCTGTTATTCGGGCGGAACAGGAGGAGTCGCTTCATTTACCCTTAAAGACACGACTGGAGCGACTCTGGCCACTGCGGTAGTCAATCAGCCCAATGTAACCTACGGATTTTTCTCGAATTTCCCGGTGCTCAATCTAAGCTCTTCGGTCTCATTAACCGCAAACAGCACCTATTATCTGGAACTGTCTGACACCGACTCGAATCCCTCGGCAAATTGGTGGTCTGCCGACAATTACACTCCCTACAACCTCTTTACCGGCTCTCAGGCTAATGCCATTGATCTGACTCTTGTTACGCTAGGGGGTAAACCCAGCGTTGCCAACGTGACCATGGAGGACAGCTTTAAGGGCAGTCCAAACACCAATTTCCAGCCCATCATCGCTTTTGGATTTAGTAATGGAACCTGCATCACGCAAGGGTTCGCGCCATAAGGAGATAAATGAGCACACAGCCCATGGTTGTGAACGAAGATGATCCCGAACCGCAAACGGGAGCGCAGGAGTCCGGCAACAGCCCGGAAGAATATCAGGCTCAGATTGGGCTTTACGCTCCATTCGATTGGTCAGCCGAGCCGTTTGTCGAACCGAACGAGCGCCAAAAATCGCTTATCAATTCGTTGGTCATGAACGCCGCGCGCGCCGACATTGCAAGCCGCTACTTTGAAGTTTCACAGGCTTGGGAAGCTCGCTGGTTAGATCGTGGGTATCAACACCTTGTTCCACGCGCCGGCGGCGGGTTTGATCTTCCGGGAGCGAACAGTATCTGGGGGCCGCTTGCGGTTGCCGACGCTTCGGGTAATTATCCGACCAACATCTATGGACGCGACAAGGACATCATTGTGGGTGCACTGGTGCGAGAGCTTCCTAAAGTGCGGTTCTTTCCCAACGACATCTCAAGCGCCGTGGACATTTCGACTGCCGAAGCCGCCAATAAGTATAAATGCCTCTACGAGAAAAACGCCCGGCTTCGCCACGTTCTGATGATGATGGGGCAGTATTTCTATACCGATGATCGGGTTTGCCTCTACACCCGCCACGTTCTGAACGCTCCTGAGTATGGCAAGGGGCCTGACGGCATGGCGCGAGGCTCAGAAGAGACAGAAGTGCTTGGAAAGCTGGAATGCAAGGTTCCGATGCAAGCGCAGGAACAGCGGCACATGAACTTCGTGCAGGTCTATTGGGATGAAGATATAACTTATGCCAAGGCTAAGTTTCCCTGGATTCGCAACCGCATCCAATCGGCTACTCATGGTCTGGGCGAACTTGGTTTTGACAAAATTGCCAGAATTTCAACTCGGCAGGGGCTTTATGGCCGCATCGTCACCAGCGATTCCCTGGCTCGCGTGGTCACGATTCAATACACCTGGTTCCGACCAATGACTTGGTACGATGATGCAATTATGGATATTGACCGCGACTGGTTCTTTGAGAATTTCCCAGACGGAGCGCTGATAGCCTATGTGGGGCAGGAATTTGCTTTTGCCCGAAACGAATCCGTGGACGATCATATTGCGATTACCCATGCTTATGATGGTATCGGGCAAAACCGGCGGTCGCTTGGCGCAAGCAATGTGCCGATTCAGAAGCGGCTTAACAACTTCCTTGACCTGCTTGATGACTTTGCCCGGCGCACCGTCCCTCGCGTCTGGTACGATGCAGAAGTTTACAGTATGCAAGCCATCAATGAGCAGGATAATGTTCCGGGGCGCGGCAGCCCTGTCGAGCGGCCTCCCAATACGGCGATGGAACAGACTTTTGGCGTGGAGCCGGTGCCTCAAGCTCAGCCGTTCCTGTTTCAGATGGCTCAATGGTACTTTCAGGAAATTCCAGCGTCGCTGACCGGAGCCG